>Ga0310786_10000645_pt1 | contig 55894 bp, 74 predicted proteins | sample AusTroGonzalo_MG_FD_203881 | JGI IMG/M metagenome (GOLD analysis project Ga0310786, IMG submission 203881) | Bovine rumen microbial communities from tropical cattle in Woodstock, Queensland, Australia - Gonzalo_03 (v2) (version 2) | ecosystem: Host-associated > Mammals > Digestive system >...
CCGGGTCAAACAGGTCACAATTACGATGAACCACTACACGGTGACCGCCACCATTGACATCGCCCGGCTGTCTGAGAATCAGGTATCCATTCGGTTTACGGCAAGCGCGACCAACGGCTCCTACGGGGACTACTACCCTCCCGACTATTCAAGCTACTCCGTTGGGAACAGCAAGGTCAACGTCGGCTGGTGCGCAACACGATATTGGGTAGGCACACTCAATTCCGGGGCCACCGTGAACGTCAAATCCGGCGCCGCAAGCAGCACCACTCCGTTTTCTCACAAAACATATATCGACACGACCGCTACCGGGCCTGCCTATGTTACGACCTACGCTATTTCCTATAACGGCAACGGCTCGACGTCCGGCTCGACATCCGGCCAGACGAAGAATTACGATCAGGCGATCACGCTCAGAAACAACGGATTCACCCGGACGGGATATACCTTCGTATGCTGGAATACAAAGGCGAACGGGACCGGGACCGATTATGCTCCTGGCGCCTCCTACACAGCCAACGCCGCCGTTACCCTTTACGCGAAATGGCAGATCAATACGTGGCCCGTCACCTATAACGGGAACGGAAACACGGGCGGGTCGACGGCGAGCCAGACCAAGACCTATGGTGAGGACCTGACGCTGAGGCAGAACGGATTTACCCGGAAATACTACACCTTTGTAGAGTGGAACACGAAAGCGGACGGTACCGGAGTGAGTTATGCGCCAGGGGAGACATACTCGACCAATGCAGCCCTCACCCTGTACGCAATCTGGAAGAGGGACATCACAATCTATCTGAATGTTGATGGAGTCGTGAAGCAGGTCGACGCCGTATACATGAACGTGGACGGCCAGATCAAGCAGATCGAAGCGGCCTACATGAACGTCGGCGGCGTGGTCAAGCAGATCGGAGGTTAGCCATGTACCTTTGGGTCCGGTCTATGAAGTCATGGACGCACCTCGCCCGGCTGAGCGCCCTGCAATTTGATGTCCCTATAGAATCGGCAGGATCCGACACAGGCAGCATCACGGTGGCCGGCGAAACCAAGGACTTCACCGGTGAATGGGCGATCCTTGACGGGCATCTGCTGTTCATCAAGTCCTGCTCCCCAAAGTCGGGAAAGACTACGTTTTCGGTACTTACTCCCGAACGGGCGTTCACCCGGCAACTCTGGTACACCGGCGACGGCTCAGAAGAATATGGCACGTTCATCTATTCCGTACTGAACAGCGAGTATAAATCCCAGTCGGACGCCATGTACGCGATGCCGTATCTGAGCCTGAGCAATACGGATACGACAGCGTTCACCTTCCCGGTAGAGGCGCAGGAAACATACTCGCTCACCGATATCATGATCGCTGCGATTAATGCGGGAGTGAAGTTTGAATGGACGCCCGATCACGAAAAGCTGTCTCTGACGATCTCTACCATGTCGATTGCGTCCCACAATGTGATCTTCAGCTCGTCACACCATCAGATCAAGAGCCAGTCCTACAACGGCTCGCTGGTGGTAAAGGCCACGGTCCGCCAAGTGCAGAAAGAGGATGACGTCATCACCATCCTGAGCACCGGGACATTCTACTGGCATCCCAACGGCACTGTCAGCTCCACGCCGCCCTCGCCGAGGATAGCCGGAGACTGGGCGCTTGTGGACGTGGATGCGGAAACGCCGCTTCTCGACGGAGCGACCGATGCCATGGCCGACAACACCATCGGATATAAAATTGAATTCTGGTCCGACAGGGAATACGCCATCGGCGACGAGCTCCAATTCAGGATCAGGGACATCCTCACAAGCGGGAAGGTCACGATGATCCGTATTAAATCGGGCGACAACAGGTATCTTTACCGGGCGGGCTCTGCGGATGTCACGCTGACGGAGAAGATAAACAGTATGAGAAAGAACTGACCATTTGGAGGTGGTTATCATTAGCGTTTCATTGAACACCATGTACGCAGCGCAGGCCAATTCTCCGTCTGTCCTGCTGACTGCGGCCGCAGAAGCGGCAGACACCACGCTGCACATCTCTGACGATGATGTGCTCCCTGCGGTAGCTCCTTACCTGCTCACTCTGGGCTTCGATACCGACGCTCCCGAGACCGTGCTGGTGACGGCTATCACCGCAGGAGAACTGACCGTGACCCGGGCGGTTGAGGGTGCGGCCTCAATCTGGCCAATCGGGACGGTCTGCGCGAGAGTGCTGACGGCTAAGGACGTCAACGACATCCAGTCCAACATCGGCACGCTCAAGGGTGCCGTCGAGGCCCTGCAGGGGGACGACGCCACTCTGATGGCGCGAACCAATCCCGTCACCGGCACAGCGACCCTGACCAACACCGGCACGTTCCCGTTCAACGACAGCCAGACCACGGTCGCCATCACCACCCGGGACAACGTGAACTACGCTGTGGATATCGTTGTCACGGCCAGCAACGGGAACGTCGGAGACATCATCGTTTCCGACAAGCTCACAAACGGCTTCAAGGTCGAGTTTACCGGCTCGGCCACCAGCGTCACCATCAAATACGTCATCCTGGGAGGTATGAACTAATGATTATCATCGAGAAGAATGTGGGTGAGAAAATTCCCTATTCGGTGAACACCCGCACGACCAACATCACCTTTGACGACGACCTGAGCATCAAGCTCAGCAAGCGCGAACAGGACTGGCCGGTGCACATCGACATCTGCTCCGACAGCGACGACTGCCTCGTGATCGGCGCCGCGGTCGGCAGACGGTATGTCGCTCAGATCGACATCCCCGCCCGGGTCTATGAGACCATCATCGTGGAAGAGGACGGCCAGATGGTGGAGCATGAGCAGCCCGTGGCTCTCGACCTCGACACCGTCACGCTGAGCCTGTTTGCCATCGACGAGTGAGGTAGCAGTATGGCTGTGAACAATTTCGATCTGGCCAATCTGGCGCTGCAGAGCATCCTGCCGAACAACGAGATGCTGTTCGACGACAAGGGCATGCCCTCCGTCATGGTCAAGATCCCGAAGATGACCTATGCCCAGCTGGGCCTCGGCGATTCCACCGACATCCATCCCGCCTTCATTGTGAACGGCGTGACCAAGGATGCCATATGGATCTCCAAATACCAGAACATCGTTCAGGGCGGCAGGGCGTACTCGCTGCCCGGCAGGGACCCGAAAGCATCCATCAATTTCGACTCGGCCAGAGCCGCCTGCACCGCCAAAGGCGCCGGATGGCACCTCATGACCCGCGCAGAGTGGGCCATGATCGCCCTGTGGTGTCTCAAGAACGGTTTCCAGCCGAAAGGAAACAACAGCTACGGCAAGGACTCCAGTGAGAGCATCTACCGTGCGATCCCCACGTACTATGACAGCGGTAAGGTCGCGAGAGTGGCCACCGGTACCGGCCCTGTAACGTGGAGCCATGACGGAACGCCTGCAGGCATATGGGATCTGAACGGCAACGTCAGTGAATGGGTCGGAGGCATCCGGCTTGTGAAGGGCGAGCTCCAGATCATCGCGAACAACGACGCGGCCATGGTGAACGCCGATCAGTCCGCGACCTCCTCGGCGTGGAAGGCTATCGACGCCACCACCGGCGCTCTGATTACCCCTGACGGAAGCGGCACCACATCCAACTCCATCAAGCTGGATTACGTCAGCAGCCATTGGCAGTGGGATACGACCATCAGCAGCTCGTCCGACAGTTCGAGAAACTGCTCTTTCGAGAGCGTGACCTGTTCCGCTAACATTGCTGCGGCGGCTCAGCTCGTCCTTCAGGCTCTCGGCCTGTTCAAGTACGACAACACCAGCGGCGCGTACAGCGGCGACTATATGTATGCCAACAACGGCGCCGCCGAACGCTCCTTCTACTGCGGCGGCTACTGGAACAGCTCGGGCAATGCTGGGGTGTTCTACCTGGGCGGCAACGGCGTTCGGTCGAACACGTACGCGCCCATCGGTTTCCGCTCCGCTTTTTATGAAGCCTGATCGCTGAATCTCTGTGTCCTGTTATGCTCCGCGGCAGCGGAGCATACGACTTTTTCCGCGCGAAGCGCGGAATTTTTACAAACAAAATTACGCTTTTCCGTAAGGAAATTCCGTTTCCCTGTTTCCAATGTTCGAGCGTGGTATGATATTCCGCACCCGGACGGAGGGGATGGGAGATGGAAAACGTCACAGGCAACACCAATGACTTCATGCTGTTGCAGAAGATCCTCGACATGATGGATTATGCGTATATCGCCCTGCGGCAGTTCCCCAAGTCCGAGAAATACGCGCTGGCGACCGACATCAAGCGCTGCATGGACCTGATTCTCGGTTACGCCATCACGGCGCAGAAACGCTATTACAAGCGCACCACTCTGCAGGAGATGGACGTGGAGATAGCGAAGCTCCGGGCCTATATCCGGCTGTCGTACAATCAGCGGTTCATTTCGATGGACAAGTATCAGAACTGGTCGGATATGGTGGTGGAGATCGGAAGAATGCTTGGCGGATGGCTGAAGACCGTCAACAGTCAGAAAAGCCGGCAAGGGGAATAGTTCATTGTTGCAGCTCCTTCTACTGCGGCGGCAACTGGAACAACACGGGCAATGCTGGGGTGTTCTACCTGAACGGCAACAACGATCGGTCGAACACGAACGCGAACATCGGTTTCCGCTCCGCTCATGCCCAAAAGTCTCATGCCGTGCGCTCACGGGCACACGGCCAGTACCGGGCATAAGGGAACTGTTTCCCGGGTCAGCCTGTGGCCTGCAAATATTCGCCGGGAAGGCCGGCGTTCCGATGAGGTCCAAACTCATACGGCGCCTGTCAGAGACGGCTTAGAGGATTTGGCAGAATGGAAAAGCACTCTCATGTTTTCGAGGAGTTTGCTACCTTCGACAACATGTATGACGGTTATCTGCTGGCGAGGCGCAATAAGCGCTATCGCCCAGAAGTGCTGGCCTATTCTGCCAACCTTGAGGAAAACATCATCAACGACGTCAACCGCCTGCAGTGGCGGACGTACGCGCCCGGGCAGCCGCGGCCGTTCTATGAATACTTTCCGAAAATGCGCCTGATCCACTCGCTGCCGTTCTCCGACCGGGTGGTGAACTGCGCGGCGTACCTCGTGCTGTGGCCAATCTACGAGCGGTCCATGTACGAACACTCCTACGGAAGCATCCCGGAGCGCGGCCAGCTCAAAGCCGTGCAGACGCTTCAGCACTGGATGCAGATCGTAGACGGGAAGCCGGAGCAGTGGTACGTCGGGAAACTGGACATCACCAAATTCTTCTTCCGGATTCCCGTGGATGTACAGATGCGGGAGATGACAAGGCCGCTCAACGATGAGCGCATGACCTGGTTCCTCGACACGGCCATCCACTGCGACGGCAGGCCATTCGGCCTTCCGCTCGACTGCACCGACGTGACTACGGCGGAGCGCATCTGCGGACTCGGAATGCAGGTCGGCTCTCTGATTTCCCAGACCACGGCAAACGTGGTGCTGACGCCGCTCGACCACTATATCAAGCGCGTCCTGCAGATCCCGTATTACATCAGGTACATGGACGATATGATGATCCTGATGCCCGGGAAGACGGACTGCTGGGAGGCCATTGCGGAGATCGACGACTTCCTTCAGGAGCGTCTCGGTCTGCAGCTGAATCAGAAGACCGCCGTCGTGCCTGTCGGTACCGGCGTGGAATTCGTGGGCCGGATGGTATGGCCGGGACGGGCGTCGCTCCGAAAATCCACATCACTGAATATGAAGCGGCACCTCCGCTATGTTATGGAGCATTACTCCACCGGGGAGCTGCCGCTGGAATACTGCGAGAGCGTGATCACGTCGTACCTCGGGCTCATGAAGCACTGCGACTGTGACGCTCTGAGAAACAAAACCCTCGAGGACTTCGTGCTTGTCCGAAAGCACTTCGGCGTCGAGGAAGAATATGAGGATGACTTGCCGTTCTGAGCAGGTCATCTTTCTTTATGGAGGGAAATGCCATGCACTGGCTTTCAGTTATCGCACAGTATGCCGGATACATATCCGGCATTATTACTTTTATCGCCATCCTCGTGAAGCCGGTGAGGGAATGGCTGTTCGGAATCCGGGATCTCCGTGAGGCCGAGCGGTGCATGCTTCGCGCGGATATGCTGCGCACCTATTACCGGCACAGGGAAGAAGACAGGATCCGTCAGTATGAGAAGGAGAATTTCCTCCTCGAGTACAAGGCTTACAAGGCGCTGAAAGGAAACAGTTTCATCGACGACATTGCCAAGGAAGTGCGGAGCTGGGAGGTCATCACATGAGCAAGGCAGAAAGCGCGGCAGCATGGATCGAAGCGCTGGCCGCAGATGATTCCCACGGGTACGACCAAGGCTCCCGATGGGGTCCCGACTATGACTGCTCGAGCTCGGCCATCAAGGCGTACCAACAGGCCGGCGTTCCTTTAACATGCACCTATACCGGAAACATGCGCGGTAATATGCTCTCCAACGGATTCAAGGACGTTACCGCACAGGTCAACCTGGCAACCGGCGCCGGACTTGTCCGCGGTGATGTGCTTCTCAATGAGAAGTCGCACACCGCGATTTATATCGGCAACGGCAGACTGGTGAATGCTGGAGGGAATGAATTCGGCGGAGTGTCCGGAGGCAAGAGCGGAGATCAGACCGGGAAAGAGATCCGCGTCATGGGCTACTACAATTTCCCGTGGGACTGCGTACTGCGGTACATAGAGAAGGGTTCCGGTTCTACGCCTTCCGCCCCTGCTTCTCCGGAAAAGGAGCCGGTTAAGGGCGGCACCTATGTGGTGCAGTCCGGGGATACGCTTACGGCTATCGCCGCGAGATTCGGCACGACAGTTGTGGAGCTGGCCCGTATCAACGGCATTGCCAACGTCAACCTCATCCACGTCGGGGACGTGCTGAAGCTGTCCGAGGAGTCAAGCTCTGCGGAGCCTGCGCCTGTGTCCGACACGGTCACGGTGAGTCTGACGCTGAAAGCCTCCGCGTGGTCGGAACTGAAGAAGGCCGCACAGAAACAGGGCGTGAGTGAAAGCAACCTCATCAACACATTGTTCACACCAGCGGTGTGAGAAAGGAGAACTATATGGCCAACATCATGAACGGGTACATCCTGAACATCGTACAGATGATCCTGCTCGCCATCGCCGCCATGATCGGCATGGGGGTCAAGAAGCTGTACAACAAGTACGTCAACACCGAGGTCAAGAAGTCCGTCGTCCGAACCGTTGTCCGGGCTGTCGAACAGATCTACAAGGATCTCCACGGCAGTGAAAAACTGGAACAGGCTATCGCCCGGGCTTCGCACATCCTCGAAGATGAGTACGGCATCGACATCGGGGACTATGAATTGATATCCCTGATCGAAGCGGCGGTCAATGAGTTTAATGACACCTTCCGCAAAGATCCTGACCCGCCCGAATCTGAGTCCGAAGTCGAGCCCGCTGAATAACTGAACACAGAAAACGCCCCTGCCATTTCGGTAACTCCACCGATTTGGCAGGGGCTTTCTTTTTTGCGTTTACGGCCCTGTGGCCCGCTTTAAAGCTCCGGGGATATATGAATATGGGCTAACGGGCTCACCGGCGAATTCGGGCCGTTGCAACGGCTCAGAGTGGCCGTCAGGCGTCAAACAGATCGCCTGTACTTTCGAGATAGCGGTAACAGGTGGCTTTCACTGCGTTTTCGGAAGACCAGCCGCCTATATTGGCCACGGCGCCCCACGCGTACCCGCAGAGGAATCGCAGCCGGAAGATGGTCCGAGTTCGGATGTCGGGGATGGTGTTGATGAATGCCTGGATATCTTTCTCGCCGGCCTCGACGATCCGTTCCAACCGGGCGACCTCGTCCTCCTGCGTGGCGATCAGTATTGCCAGCTTTCCGACCTTGTCGCTCACACCCGTCCCGTGCGGCATTGCGTCATATGTCTGGGCTCGCATGACAGACTCTCGCATGGAGCGCAAACTGTCTCTCGCCTCGGCCAGTTCCATAACTGCGTCAAGGTGAAGGTTAAGCTCCGTCAGTGTCATTACACGCCCCCTTCCTCATGTGAGCTCGTCAGTCGGATTCCGGCTCGTCGGGTCTTTTCTTTCCGACGTGCTTCCTATACAGCCCGTCCGGACCCTGCACGAGCGGGAGCTGTTTCCTCCGCGCGATCTCTGCCGGCCACCATCCGCAGTCGCGGCATTTGAGGACGCTTCCGCAGAGCTCGTCGTGATGGAGGTCGCAGCGCATGACAGGCTTATCGTTCTTAGCCATTATACACTACCCTCGCAATCTGTCCAATCGGCCATGAGCTTACCTCCCGGTCGAGCCGAAGCCCTTTGCTCCGCGCTCGGTGTCAGGCAGCTCGTCGACGATGGTGTAGCCGCCGAGCAGGACGGGGAGGATAACGAGCTGGGTGATCTTGTCGCCCCGGTGGATGTGGTAGGAAATATCCCCGTGGTTGTACAGCTTGCAGACGATGGAGCCTGTATAGCCGGCGTCGATCACTCCTTCTGAAGTGATGTTGTGTTTGACGTTCAGTCCCGACTTGGATTTGAGGAATCCTGCGTAACCGTGCGGGATCTCCACATGTACACCGGTGTTGATGGTCGCGCTGTCCCTGGCGGGTACGACGATATCAACGGGGCTTTTCAAATCCATGCCGGCGTCATCGGGATGCGCTCTTTCGGGAGCGAACGCCTGCGGGTCTAAAGCGAATCGCATCTTGTTCCAACCTCTCTTTCATTTCGTTCAGCAATGTGCTTGTGTCGGCCAGCGGACAATCTCTGTCGCGCTCGTCGTAGATCCATTCGTCGGACGCGCGGAACAGCTTGAGGGTCACGTTGCACTGATAATCCGTGACGCCTTCGAGGTTGTCCATCCTCAGGCACGGACACTCGCCGCATGTTTCGGGCATATCCATGCCCCGTATGATTACACTCATTCGGATTCCTCATTTTTCAAAATCGGTTTTGGCCCGTCGATGAAAAACTCTTCGACGGCAAAGTGAAAGGCTTGTCCGCATCCCGCGCACGGGAGGATCGGAACGCCTCGGAAGGTGTCGGGCTTTCCATTCCCACCGTTGGTGAAAAGAATATGGCCGCGCTGTAGGATGCACAGCAGTTCATTAGTGGCATATATGGCCGCGGGAGCTCTGTCGTGGGCGTACTCGAATATGCACATCTGCCGAGTGATGATCTCGCAGGCTCGCTGGTAATCGGTCCAGGTCCGCGAGCGGTAATCCTGGAGTTCAAAGGGAATCTGTCTTTCAGCCATTTCCAGTCCTCCCATTCCAGAAGATCCGAGCCTTTTCTCTGGCCGCTTCCGGGTTCTTCGCCCGGATCTCTTTTCTTGCATGGCAGCGCAAACACTGGATAAAGGCTAAGGTATCGCCGTTGTTGAACCATCTTTCGTTTATGACAGAGTAGCTCGCCCGCCCTCCGCAGAACGGGCATGCGTCAAATTCCTCAGATGTCCGCGAATCTGATACGCCAGCGGCACCATCAGTTTTCCCGACCGCATAGCCAAGTTGGTAGCCGACAGCATAGCCGCCGTCTGCAGAATTAAGGTCCTCAATGGCGTCTGCCCCGCCGAGGTAGGTCACGCGAATCGCGTACCCGTTCTCGATTTTGTGCATGTGGTCATACGGCGTTTTGGCCGCTGTCTCGCCCTCGGAATACCACACAAAGGCGCCGCCATCGGTGAGGCGTTTGATCTTGCCGATCTCGAAGCGATTTCCGTTTTGATAGATGATGTATTCACCCTCTCGGAACTCAGCCATGCTCCAACCTCCTTATCTCCGCTTCGGCCTCCTCCCTTGTGAGGAAGATTGATGTTCCTATGGCTTCAAGGTCTTGGAGCCGGAAGAAGTGCGGCTCCAGCCATGCGCCGTCGTGCTGGTTAAAGTCCAACCGATAGACCGCCGTTCCAACTTTGCAGGGAAGGATGACGAGACGTCCGTCTTTTTCTGCTTGGCTAATCTCCTCGAATCGTTCCGCAGACATGTTATCAATCATTTTCAAACCACCCCACACTTTCTTCGCCGGTCTCGCTGTTTCGCCAGATCTGAACGGTGCAGTTCTCGTGGATTTCCTCAACGTCATACATCGCAGGCTCTACGAATATCAGCACCCGGCTGTTCCATTTCTTGATCGCCTCTATCGGTGAGAACGACCATTGCTTATAGATCTTACAAATCGGACACCCGACCCAGCCGTGACGGTGGGGCTTGGGCTCGTCCTTTATCTGCCCGGGGCCTCCGCAGAACGGGCAATCGGCGAGTTCGTATTCATCCATCGGAGCGCCTCTTTTTGTCGCGGTACCAGCCAATAAGGGCGCAGATGGCCACAAGGACCATGATCGGCAAATCAAACATTTTCATCCTCCTCCATAATCCGAATTCTGATGTGGATAGCGGTGACGATGACCAATGCCACAAAGGCCCCGAGAAAAACGAGCAGTTCTTCTAACCTTGTCATTGTCATTTCCGCTTCCTCCACGCATTGCGAATCACACAAATGATCGCCCATATACCAGCGGCCATCAGGCCGATCGCTACGTTGGCTGCGATGTCGAGCAGTGCGTCCATCAGTCCCGCCCCCACCAGTCATCGTCTCGGCTGCTGACCACACAAGCCGCATAGCAGGCGACTACGATGAATACCAACGACATGCTACCGACGATTATCATTGCTGTTTTCATTTATCTGCCCTCCGTTTCACAAACATGTCGTAAACGGCTCCCGAATAAATCCGCTTGCCGCACAGATCGCACTTGACGCCCTTCCCCTGGTAGGCCCCCTTGATGGGGGCCACCTTGGTGAAGCTGTAATGCGCTTTGTATTCCGCGACGCAGAAGTCGCAGATGGTCTTTCTCATAGGATTCGGCATATCTATTTCCTCCTGAATTCTCCCGCCTTGGGGCAGGTGGCGAAGTGTGAGACGTAGCCGATACCGGTAGCCTTCTGAAGATCACCCTCGAACTCGCAGCTGAGCACCATCCCGTTCGGGGTGACGACCTTGCCTTTCGCTTTCGGCTTTTCCCAGTAAGTAACCGGCTCGGCATTGCATGGGATGGATTTACCCGCAGTGGTTTTTATGAAGATGATCTTCGCCCCGCATGCTCTGCACGTCGACATCATTCTTCCCTCACTTTGTCGAACAGCTTATGGGTGCCGTTGCGCAGCTCCGTCTCCTCGGTACTCTGCAGATAGCCCATCGAGCTGAGAAGACGATAGACCTTATCGAGAGCGTCGCAGTTCTGAAACACGACCAGATAGCGCTGGCTCTCGGCGTCCCACTTGCTTGTGTAGAAGCTGCCGTGGTCCATGATCCACATGGCCGTCAGGAGAGCGGTCTGCTCGGGCCTGTTCCGCTTGGCTTCGAGGAACGGGAGATAGGCGAGGTCGTGGGTGTCTTCCTTGTATTCGAAGCCGAGGATCTCGGCCAGCTTGGGCATAGCCTGCGTGACGTTGTAGTATCCGCCGCCGTTCTTCTTGGCTTCGACCATGGCTTCGATGATGAACTCCCACATGTCCGCGTTCTTTTTCGAGAACTGATTGAAGTCCCTGATGAAATCGAAGCGGAGCTTGCGGTGCCGTGCGGTCATTTCCTCGAACTGCTTCATCTTTGCGTCGTGTGCAGCGCGGCGCTCATTGGCTTCCGCTTCCTTCGCGGCCTTTTCATCGAGGAACGCCTGATCCATTTCCCGGTAGACGTCGACCTGGCTGCTTGAGGCGAGGAACAGGTACCGGACGGTGTCGGCATCTTCGGGACGCTCGGCGGTAAGATCTTTCCTTGCGCCGTAAACGGTGTAGTTGCGGACATACTGCACCTTGACGGGCTCGCCGGCGACGGTGCCGACCCTGTAGGCTCCTTCCCAGTTCAGATCTTCCATCTGCTCGGCCCACCCGGATATCTGTTCGACCCATGAGGCTATGAGCTTCCGGTTCTCCTGCGCTTTGAGGACGCCGGCCAGATTGTTCTTGAAGTCGGGCTTGCCGATGACGTCCAGAAGGGCATCACGGTCGGCAGGATCCTCGACATCGTCCAGCTTGGCAAAGTCGAACAGGGTAGCGCCCCGGTCGACGGCCTTCTTGAATTTCTTCTCGTCCAGAGCGGCGAGCTTCACGCGGCGCCGGACGGTGGACGTCGAGAATCCGGACATCTCGGAGACCTGCTCCACGGTCTTTCCGAGGTCGAGCATCATCTGAAAGCCCTTGGCTTCCTCATATACAGTCAGATCTGAACGCTGGATGTTCTCGACCAGCATCGTGGCGATCTGGTCTTCCATGTCCATATCCACCACCACGCAGGGGAGATGCTTCAGCCCGGCCAGCTTCGCAGCGGCCATGCGCCTGTGTCCGATCAGGATGAAATAGTGGTCGTCACCCATCTTGATCGTGGCGTCCGGGTCGACGTTGACCACGGGGACGACCGTCAGGTTCTGCAGAATGCCTTTCGCCTTGATGCTCTCGGCCAGCTCGGTGAGATCTCCGAGATCCTTGCGGGGATTGTCCGGATGCGGGTGCAGGTGGTCGATGGGGATAAATACGATCTCCGCCATGGCTTAGTCCTCCGGCTCGTCGGCGGGGAGCACTTCACGGGGCTGTCCGCCGTTGTACGGACCGACCACGTCGCGCTCCTCCAGCGTGTCCATAAGACGCGAGGCGAGGGAATATCCGATCGACAGACGCCGTTGCAACAGGCTCACAGACGCTTTGTTTTCCATCCGAACGACAGATATGGCCTTTGTAATGAGCTCCTCATCGACCTCAGAAACGCCGTCATCGGCATCGTCCTCGTCCTCTTCCAGCGGCTCTGCCTCGGGAGGAAGATCGTCGCCGCCGTTCTCGGCGCCTTCGTCGATCACAGGCATGTCGCCCTTGGTGATTCCCCGGGATACGAGCTCACGGAAAAAGAACATGTGCCAATAGAGGGACATGTTCTTGAACAGGTTCTTGAGCTTGTTGAACAGGGCCTCGGAAATGGTGAAGTCGTTGATCGTGCGGTAGCTGATCTCGCCGTTGAGATACGAGAACATCAGCTTGGCATCGGGACTCATGTGTCCGTGTTCCTCTGCCAGCAGCGAGAGCTGTTCGGACACCCCGCTCGACGGCGCGATGATGAGGCGCACAGGGTACCCGTCCTTGATGAACCGGTAGACGAGGTTGTTCTCGTCGCAGATACCCTGAAGCTTCTTTGTGTACTCTTGGAATTTTGAAATCTCGCTCATTTGTTCATATCCTTTCTTTTCATTTCAGCAGGTCGAGCACTCCGTTCGGAGCTGCCTGCAGCCGATATTCTTTCAGGTCCGCCTCGGTCACATATTTCCGGCCGAAGGCGGTTTTCATATCCCGCCACACATCCCACGGGATTCGGTAGACGGCGCCGGTGGAGTAACCGGCGAGGACATAGCACCGTGCGCCCAGGCGCTGGTGTTCGTTCATGGTGGCGCTCTGCTCTGAGCTGACGCGGCTCTGGTCGATACGGTCAGTGTCGGTGTATTTGGCCTCGAACATGACCTCGCGCCCGCCCTTGATAACGCCTTTGTAATCTGGCTGGGCCTTCTTGAGAAAACAGGCGATGAACTTTCCACCACTCAGCCGCTCGATGATCCGCATCGGCTCCGGGGTTTTTTCCACCGAGGCGAAGCCCCGGAGCCTGTAATATTCGAATGCGGTATCTATGCGGTCTTCGAACTGTTTTCCGTGCGCCCGGTTCTTCAGGCCCTGCAGCTGCCGGCGCGGGTCAGTCATTCTTCAGGATTCGCATGCCGGCTCCGCTGGCGAGGTTGTACTCATTGATGATCTCCTCGACGGACGCGGGCTTTGCCGGCACTTCTTCTTCCTTCTCTGGCTCCGCCTCAGGTTCGGCGTCCTCTTCTTTGGCGTCCGGATCGTATTCCTCAGCAGCGGCCCAATCGAAGATCTGCGGCTTCGGCTGCAGGAGATTGTCGGGGGTAAGCGGCTCTTCCTTGCTGAGCCACGCCTCGAAGTCGATGAATCCGCGGACGATCCCATAGGACGCCATGATGATGGTGAGGATCACGAAGCCCACGAACAGAAGCCAGTACATGCAAAGGTCGATGATGACCAGCATGGCGAAGATCAGCGCCGAGACGAAAATGGATTTATTGCGTTTCATGTTCATTCCTTTCTTCGAGCATCAGATTGTGGCTGTCGGCGATCTGCGCGATGGTCGCCTTCAGTGCGGGGGTAAGCTGCCGGTCCTCGATCTTCCGTTTCAGGCAGATCTCGAAGACCTGTCGGAACTGCGCCCGGATGATGTCGGGGTTCTCGCTCATGCAGATCGCTCGCCAGCCGATTTTCAGCACGGCGTCCTGCGTGGCCGGCGACATAGAGTCGAGGGCTTCCTCCTCGGACATGTACCCGTATCGGCCTATGGCCCGTACCACTTCCTGCCATGCATCGGCCCACTGCGGGAGCTCGCCCTCGGAGATCTCCTTGCACATGGTCCGGATCTCCGAGATCGTCGGCGGCCATTTCTGCGTATCCACCCACTTACGGAGCATGGCCATGGCCACGTTCTGCGGGATGTCCTGCAGCTCCTGGTACCAGAGCTCCATTGCCTCGTTGGATGGGAGCAGGTTGTCCCGGGGGAAATAGGTCTTGAGCGCCATCGCCCAGACCGCGAATTCAGCTTTCTTCACTGGCCCACTCCCTCATCATCCGGTAGCTGTCCTGCAGCGACTCGGCGGTCTTGTTGGTGCTTCTGGGCGAATCCTTTTCCAAGGGGAAGATTCCCTGCCAGCTGTGGAAGATGCTCTGTTCGAGGATCGGAATCCATTCGTGCATCGGGAAGGTCTTGAGTTTGGTCACCAATAGGGCCTTCGCCCTGTCCGAGAGCGGATGTTTGATCTTGGTGCGCATCTTCTCAAAATCCCGCAGAGCTTCCAGCAGGTCGGCGTCATCGCCCGCGAGCTCCGCAAAGGCGTCAGCCTTTGCCGCTTTCTTTGTTTCTTTCTTTTCTTTCTCTGTATCTATATCTTTCTCTATCTCTTTCTCTTGGGGACAAGCGGGGGACAACTGGGGGACAATGTCCCCCGCTGTCGAATCCTCTCGCTGTTCCCGCTTTCTACGGGCGGCATAAGTCTCACTGTCCAGCAGCTTTGCCACCTCGTGCAGATACAGAGTTTTATCGTCGAAAATCTCAACGATTCCGAGCTCGATGAAGATCTTCATAGCCGATCGGACCACATCGACGTTCGTCCGCGTAACGCTGGCCAGCATGGCCTCGTTGTACGGGATCGTATCTGAGAACCTGAGCGTTCCCTCGTGGTCAACGCTCTCGAGCATCAGCTTCAGGAGGAACAGAACATAGTCCTTGCCGTTCGGCATATCCTCGATGATCGTGATGTCGTGGCGCTTGAAAAAACCCTTATCGAGCTTGAGCCAGTAGTACCGCTCCTTATCTCGTGAAGCCATACACGGCCCTCCTTAGAACGGCAGCTCGCCGTCGTCCTCATCGTCCTCGATGTCCGTGAACTGCGTCCTGGGCGGGGGAGCGTACTCGGCGCTCTGGTTGCCGCCGTCACCGTCACGCTTGCTGTCGCCGAAGTACGCATTGTCCACGTTGATCTCCCAGCTGGTCCTGTTCTTACCGTCGCGGTCCTGCCACTTCTGGCTCTGCAGCCGTCCGGAAACGACCATCATCCGGCCCTTGGTGAAATACTTGCTGATGAACTCGCCGGTACCGCGCCACGCCACGCACTCCACAAAATCAGTCTGCTTCTTGCCGTCCTCGCCGGCGCCATAATCCCGTTCGCAGGCGAGTGTGAAGCTGGCCACGGGGACGCTTGAGTTCGTGTATCTCAGCTCCGGGTCTTTGGTGAGGCGCCCCATGAGCGTGATGTGGTTAAGCATCCGGCGCCGCCTCTTCTTTCTTCTTCGGGAACACCGCCTTGGCAAAACGCTCAAAGTCGTAATCATCGTGGGCGATACGGTACTCCTGCAGAATCTCCATGGTGACCTGCGCCCGGCACAGATCCTTGTAAGAGCTCTCGGGGACGAGAATCATTGTCGCTTTCAATTCAGCCATTGCTGTCTCCTTTCAGACTGTTCCACCAACCGGCCGTGCTCGGCGTGTCGGTGTCGATATTCAATTCCTTCGCTTCGGAGATGGCGCCTTCGATGAGGCGCGACATCTCCTTCGTGTCCATGTCGGACGAGTGCTTGTAGAGGAGGTAGCACTTGAACTCCCGACCGTTCTCCTCGACGGTCTTGTACATGCGGGTGTAGGGATAGATCCTGTCAGCGTCCACGCCTGCGGGGAGCTTGAAGCCCACATAGGAACCACTCTCGTCCCGGGCAATGGTGCCGTACCGGACCACAAGCTCGCGCTTGACGTCATCGTCGCTCTGGCCGGTGGCCTCGGCGATGGCATTCACAAGGACATGGAAATAGGCGTTTGCGTCCTTGCTCCGCTTGGCTCGCCATTTCTTGATCCCAATCTCCAGCTCCGTGTTTTTGAGAGCGTCGTAACCGCTGCGGAAGTCTGTGTCGAGCTCCAGTGTGACGCGCTGCTTTCCGGACATCCCGATGGAGAAGTCAATGATCCGGCCTTTCACAGCGCAATCCACTTCTCCCGGTAGAGGTCCATCAGATGGGCCTCTTCCAGCCATGAGAAGAAATCCGACACGTCCCGCAGGATGCTCGGCGTCTCCTCGCGCCGGTAGGTCTCCTGAAAAACCGCGGTGCCGTTGCTGGCAAGGTACGTGAACTCCGTCGCCTCCGGTACCAGCTCGAAATACATCGGGTGCTGGGTGCCGCCGAAGAACTTCCCGCGATCGTAGTTCTTCGTGAACTTGATGTCGTAGATCGTGCCGGCTTTGAGCACATCGAGCACTCCGTACAGCAGGACCGACATCCCGCGGACTCCGACCTCCTTCTTCGCCCGGTACTGCAGGATGCCGCCACGGACGATGTCGGCGATCTGCGTCGCAGCGTCGTACCACCGGTCATCCGCTGGCGTAGTCTCGAACCGGCCGTTGATGATCCTGGTCACAAGGTTCTCGAAATTGATGCCGTTCTGCATGGCCTCTGTCGTTTCCCGGGGCTCCCTGCGGAGGACTTGCAGGAAGTCCTCCATGGGATCGTCCTCGGTGGTGGCGTCATCGTAGGGGTTTTCCTTGAGGGTGTAGAGCCACGACGACAGGAGCGAATGCGTGACCATGTAACGCTCCACGGTCAGGCACCCTCTTTCGGTACGTAGGTGTTCGAGGGCTTATCGAACACAAGGCCCAGCCCCTTGATCTTGGCGTTCCAGAGATAGGAGAGCTCCTTCTTCGAGGTCAGGGCGTGGGAGATCGAGCTGAACGGGACCATGGCGGCGTTGGCCGTATCCGCGTCGGCGATGCTGTCGATCAGCTCACGGCCCAAGGCCATGGCCGCCTCGTACTGCTCACGATCCGCGGCGGCTCTTTCCGTTTCGGCGGCGGACACGGAGTTGTACTCAGCGAAAAGCCGCGTGATGAAATCGTTCGGGACGCCGTCTTTCAGGTTCGGGATCTCCATAACGCCCTCGATGCCCCGGGTGCCTTTGGCGTAGTACCGCTCACAGTTGGAAAAACCGATGGTGCGCTTGTTGCCGCGCATCTCCATGAATCCGCCCAGATCCATGAGCTCCCAAACGGTGTTGCGGGAGCTACCCTCGGCTTTGATGCGGAGTTTGGTGTCGTCACCGTCTTTCTCCTCGACGGCGTGGAACACGATGACGATATGCTTGTCCAGCTCGGTGATGATGTGGTCGAGGAACCGCTGGAACTCCTTGCCGAGCCATCCGTAACCCTTAAGGGAGAGGGAGCCATCGCGCTGTCCGTACTTCGGGTCGACTTTCTTCCCGTACTCGCCCATGACGGTCAGGAGTTTGCCGCCCGTGTCGATGACGATGGTCTCGACCTCATAGAGGTTATCCTTGATGTTCTGCAGCTCGATCGGCGCCGCGCCCATGCCGATATCCCGGCGCAGCTCGTCATAGCTGGTGACCCGGTCATATCCTGCCGCCTGCAGGAACACGTTCCGGTCGATGCGCTCACCGCTCAGGTCGATGTCGATGTACAGGGGCTTCGGAGCGGAAAGCGCGAGGGTTGTCTTGCCGATGCCGGGGAAGCCGGCGATCAGCATGCGGATCTTCTTGTCCGCGAAGGTCATGGTTTCAGGCTTAACGATTGCCATGGGTCTGCCTTCCTTTCTTTTTGTTTTTCTTGGGGCGGACAGCGGCGGCTTTGGCTGCGGTACTCCGCCAGATGGAGGAAAAAATGCTGGGGAACTTTTTGCCCTTGATATCTTGCGGGCGGCAGAAACCGGTAACACGAGCCGCTTTGAGCTGGGCCTTGGCCACCGATCGGGCAAGATGCCTCGGGTGTACACGGATATCCTTTTCGTTCATTTCGGGCCCTCTCTTTCGATGATTGTTCGGGTGATGGTTATACGCTCGTGGCAATGATTGCCGAAGTTTCCTTCCGGGCCATTCATGCCGGTCTTCTCGAATTCACGCTCCGTGTAGTAATCGGAGCAGTTCAGGAGACCGACGTACCGGTCGGGATGGTAGGCGCGGAACGCGGAGGTGGCTGCGTAAACATTCGGGGCTTCGATCTCCGTCCAGCCGCCGTAATAGGGAAAACCGTCCGTGCCGTAGGTGAAATAGAATTTTGCCAATGGTCACTCCTTTCCGGGAAAGCACTCGGGGCGATCCCATGCGTCAAGATCTTCGAGGCAGACGTCACACCCGACGATCTCCCCGGCACCATTGCGGTAGATGCGGTCGCACCATTCGCCGCATACGGGGCAGTGCGGGACAGGTCCCTCGGGCGGCGGCCCGGGATAGTCATGTACTCCCCAGCCCATCGGCGTCCGCCCCCTTCGCGTTGATGTAGTCCAGAAGCATCTTGTGAGCCCACTCCTGGGCCGTCTTGAATCCGTCCGCTTTGAGCTTCTTCATCAGCCGCGCGTACTCCTGCTCGGTCATCCGGCAGCGGATGGAACAGGGCATTGTCCGGTTCTCGGTGCGGCGGCGCTTCTGCCATCCTTCCGCGTCGTACTTCTGCGCCAGCGTCCGGACGACCGGGGGAATGAGGGTCACTCCGTAGGCTTCGGGATTCATGCACTTGGACATTAGGGGCTTGTCCATCTTCGGATGATCCTTCCGCACTGTCTCGACCAGATCCGCCATCGGAACGGACGCGACAGAGCGGAGGCGTCTCAGGTCATATCCCATGAAGCACCTCCGCTTGACAATTCCCCTCGGGGATGATATTTTGCTCATGGGATATCGCCAGATTCCTGCTGCCGTCACCGGTCTTGCACACCGGGGGCGGCTCTTTTTTTGCGTTCGGGGGCATTGAATCAACTCCTTTCCTGTATTCTTTGGATTTCTTCATCGCCAGCTCGCAGAGGTCGATAAGTGCTGTCTGCGGGATGGCTGAGAAGTCAAATGAGGTTGCCGGCATCGGTCTGTTTCCTTTCTGCTGTCGCAACATCGCGCTATAGAACAGTAGCGTTTATGCGACTTTCGGGGCCAAAAAAATCTCGATGGTTTCCTGAGCCGTAAGGTGCAGGACCTCGATGATCTTGTGAACGTCCCCGACTGTCAGCGTGGCGTTGCGCAGCCTGCGGTAGAAGGTCGTTCGCTCCAGACCGATGTCAGCGGCAAGTCCATCCATCGTCTTGCCCACAGATACGAGCTTTGCCTTCAGAAGTCCGCGGTTGATAGTGTACATGTCAGTCTCCTTTCTGAGTATTTGAGAGTCGCAGATATGCTACTTTCTGTTTCAACAATACCACCAGCTACACCCCCTGTCAACATAAAAATGGCATTTTTGCATACTTTTATGTTGCAAATTTGCATACACTATGATACCATAGGCACGAGGTGAACAGCATGACAACAGGCGAAAGGATAAAGGCGAGACGTAACGAGATCGGTATGACCGCTGACGAGCTCGCCGAAAAAATAGGGGTATCCCGCTCCACAATGTTCCGGTATGAGAAGGGGAGCATAGAGAAGATCCCGTATCTGAGGCTTCTCGATATTGCAACTTCACTGCGCACGACCTGGGGCGCTCTAATGGGATTAGACGAAGAATCCGCCCTCCCCGTAACTGGAGAGAGCGGAAAAGAGGCCGCAGTCATCGTAGAGAACCTTACTCCTGAGAAGCAGGCTGAGGCTCTCCGTTATCTTCGGTATCTTGCAGATATCGAATAAAGGCAAGGTATTCCTTCTTCATTCGGTCCGATAACGCTTCGAACAGTTCAATGAATTTTTCTTTGTCCATGGCGAATCCTCCATCGAGTGAATTCTGCCGACAGTGACACCAGTATAGCACTGATTACAAAAAAGTGACAACATCGGAAGATTATTACGGAAGGTGGTAATGGCGTGAGCAATGAAATCGTGCTGTCGTGCATGATGGGATATACCCTCAAAGCGATCGGCGGCAATCTGATAGCTGAAAAGAAAAAGACTCAGGAGGTATTTCCGATCTCGAAGATCCAGTCGTTCACGCTGAAAGAGCCGACGAAGATGACCAACGGAACGATAACCTTCCGCACGGCGCAGGCGCCTACGGCCGGGATCAGACTCGGGTTTGGAGCAATCGCTCTGGATGCTGAGAAGACGTTCGTATTCGATTCGTACTATGTGGAGCAGGCGCGGTCCCTGCGTGACTACGTTCTCTCATATGAGGAAGGCGGCCAGAAGGCAAAGAGCGGCATGGTTGTATCGGTGGTCGACGAGATCCGCGGCCTTAAGCAGCTGCTCGACGAGGGCATACTGACACAGGAGGAATTTGACGCCAAAAAGCGTCAGCTATTAGGAATCTGATTTATGGCCAAGAAGCCGAAAAAACAGAATAGCGGCGGCAATGCGGTCATCTATGCGCGGTATTCCTCCGCGTCGCAGCGGGACGTTTCCATTGAGCAGCAGATAACGGCCTGCGAGGAATTTGCCCAGCGGGGAGGGTATACCATCGTCGAATACTATCCCGATCGGGCGATCTCCGGGCGCACGGACAACCGGCCTCAGTTCCAGCGGATGATGCGGGACGCCCATAAGGGCGGCTTCGATTTCGTGATCGCGTGGAAGTCGAACCGAATGGGGCGGAACATGGTGCAGGCCATGACCAATGAGATGACGCTGGCCAACCTCGGCATCCGATGCCTGTACGTAGAGGAGGATTTCGACGACACGGCAGCGGGACGGTTCGCCCTGCGCTCCATGATGAATGTGAATCAGTTCTACTCGGAGAACCTGGCCGAGGACGTGATCCGGGGCATGAGGGACAACGCCGAGAAGTGTATGGTCAACGGACCCACGCCGTTCGGGTACAAGAAGGGCGAGGACGGACGGTTCGCCATCGACGAGAGGACAGCGCCGATCGTCAGCGAGATCTTTCATCGGTTCCTCTCAGGGTGGAGCATCACCGACCTCATGGAAGATCTGAATGAGCGCGGGATAAAGACCCGGTACGGGAATCCTTGGAAGCTGCAGAGCTTCCAGACGCTCCTGAGTAATGACGTGTATACGGGCGTCTATAAGTACGGGGATATCCGCATTGAGGGCGGCGTCCCGGAGATCATTGACAAAAAGACATTCGGGGAGGTGCAGGCGGCATTGGCGAACAAAAAAAGGCCGAGGGGAAAGCAGCGGCTCAATGCCGACTATCTCCTGACCGGGAAGATCTTCTGCGGCCACTGCGGAAGCCACATGATCGCGTTCGCCGGAACGGGGAAGTCCGGACGGAGCTTCCGGTATTATGCCTGCCAGAAACGGCGCCGCGACCATAGCTGTGAAAAAAAGCATGTACCCAAGGACCAGATCGAGAAGGCCGTCTGCGACATCCTTAGGGCTAAACTGTCGGACAGCGGCTTCATCGACTGGGTATGCAGCGGTTATGAGAAGGTCATTGAAGCGGCCCGGGCTGAGTCCAAACTGCAGAACCTGCAGGATGAGCTGTCCAGGGTCAAAACCGAGCTCGACAACATCATGAAGGCGATCCGGGCCGGCATCATCAATGAGATGACAAAGGACGCCATGGACGAGCTGATGAACTCCAAGGCCGATCTGGAAGAGGCCATACGGCTGGAAGAGATGACGGCCACGGCCTACTCGGTCGATGATGTCCGGGCATGGCTGACAGATCTGCTGTCCGGGGATCTCGACGATCCTGAGTACATGAAGGAGCTCGTCAAGATCTTCGTGAACGCTGTCTATGTGTACGATGACCGCATCAAGGTCCGCTTCAACTACGGAGCGGAAGAATACAGCAACGCGCCCATGGAAACGGAAGATGACAGCGGTGAAGTGTTCGCCAACAGTCAATTCCGGGGTACCAAATGTGACCATGGCGAACACCTGAGGTTTCACAAGGCGTTCTTCGAGGTCGAATATCCCTTTGAAAATGGCAGGATTGTCGTATGAAACGACGGTCCTGCCATTTTTACGTTCGCGGCCCTCCTGTTGCATTTCGCGATAGCGCAATACTCTTACGATATGGTGGTTTTATCTTCCAAAATCGCCAAATCATTACGGAATTGCGGTAGGATTATCCGCAACAAAGGAGTGGCCATGTATGATACGGATTCTCCTGTCTGCTCGCCTCGGCGAAAGGCGGTGGACACAAGCGCGGCTTGCCCAGGAGACTGGCATCAGAGCTGCGACGATCAATGAGCTGTTCAACGAAATGACAGACACGATCTCGCTGGAAAAGCTCGACAAGATATGCCATGCGCTGAACTGTGACGTCGGAGACATTCTCGCTGTCGAGACGGACCAGCTGCGGCGCACCCTTGCAGACAAGCCCCGCAGATGAAAAAAGCGCAGGTAGTCGTTCACTCGGCTGCCTGCGCTTTTTTTGTTTTCATGGGAAGAATCAGTCTTCGTCGATGTAGAGCATGGTCCCGTTCGGCAATTGGAATCCGATTCTGCACCCAGTAGCCTTAGCCACCCTCGCAAGATCGTCTGCGCTCCACCGCTCATTTGTGAATTTATTGCTCAAGCTCTGCTTACTCCCCATATCCAGCGGCCCCATCAAGTCGGATTGCTTCTTGCCAGTCAACGAAAGAAGGGCTTTGATTTTCGCTGAAACACTCATCGTATCACCTCACGACCAACAATACACGATAATGATGTAATAGTCAAGAAATATTTTTGAAAAATAAATAAGAAATATTTACTTTTTCTATTGACAAGTACATCAAAATGGTGTAATATAGGACACAGAAAGAGACAGAGAAACACCCGGAAGTGAGAGTACCGGGCAGCGTCCCGGGAGGTGAAACAAGTGGACGATGAAAGTAAAAAAGCCCTGCAGGATCTGCTGGAAATCATCGCGAAGCATCCCGAGTTGGCAGACCGGATCACGATCACGATAAGGCCAGGCAAGATCAAACAGGGAGCCGAGAAACCAAAGTAAATCGGCTGGGGCGGTGGGAAGCCGCCGCCCCCTCTAAAAAAGAGTATAGCCGATGCGAGGATGAAATACAAGGAGGAAAACATGAAAGCGAAGCTCTACGAAGACCTCATCAAGCGAATCGTCCGCAACACCGAACAGAACTTTGACAACGCCGACCGCCTCGACATCACGCGCAGCGCCACCACGGCGGGAGCCGTCAGCGCCAACATCCTGACCCTCATCGCGCTGGGATTCGAAGCCGACCACGGCGACTGGGAAGACCGGGGATGCCTCCGAGTGGGATACATCAAGATCGCCGGCAAGGAAATCGTCAAGAACAGCCGGATCGACTACAACGCCGTGGCGGACCTCCTGAAGGCCCGCCCGGCCACCACCGAAGAGATCCTCGAAGCCACCCGGCAGGAAGCCGAGCACGAGATCGAGAGAACCGGCTCCGTGAACGGTCAGATCGCATGGTACCACACCCACTGCGGGGAGATCGAGATGGCTAAGTTCCTCGGCCTCATCACTGAGGAGCGCAGGGCCGAGCTGGAAGCCGAGTGGAAGCAGGTCAAGAAAGACCGCATCTGGAAGCACTGATATCAGATCCCGCCCCGGAGGTCACGAGGGCAGAAAGGAAACGGCAATGTCCAAGTTCGAGATCAGCTACTACTACGATGACCCGTGGGCCGGGACGGTGGAAGAAACCACGACCTTCGAGGGCGACTGGACGGGGCTTCAGGAGTACATCAAGGGCCTGAAAGAGATGGATTGCTACGGGATCATCGCCACCGACATTGCCCCCGAATGGTACGAAGACGACGCCGAGCTGGCGGAATGAAAGGAGAGCATATGAGCATCAGGGAACAGGCCAAGCGGTACGGCCACGAGATCATCGGGCGGCTGACCCGCCGCCCCGACTGGGAGCGCAGCACTAAGGAGCGCTGGTACATAGACGACGCCGGAAACGAATATTTCACCCGGCGCGGGATTCTGACAATCATCACCGCTGACGGCGGTGTCATCTGAAAGGAGACAGACAATGTACATGAGCTACTGCCGGTTCGAAGGAACCTACGCCGAGCTGAGAGCGTGCCTCGCCGATGTCGAGGAGCACGTCAACGAGGAAGCCGAATACGAGGTTTCCCATCGCGAGATCGAGAACTTCTGCAACATGGTCGAGTTCTTCCATGAATTCCTGTGCAAGCAGGAGCTCCTCGACGAGAACGGGGATCTGGACATGGACCAGCTGCACTGCATAGCGGACGCGATGGCCAAGAGCTACGACGAAGAGGAGGACGAATAATGGCACTTCACTGGCAATGGAACGAGAAATGCGGGGAAGCCACTCTCCGAGAGACCCACGAGGGCGAGCCCGACCGGGAATTCACGCTCAGCCTCTACACCGGCAACGCCTATCTGATCATGCTCCATGAGCGGGAGGAGAACGGCGAGCAGGTATGGAGCATGTACAGCTTCTGGGCCGACAAGCAGCACATGAAGAACTGCCTCGGCCTCAACAAGAAGGGTGGCCACGGAGACAACATGTACGACACGCCCTATCAGAAGATCACGAAGGTCCGGCTGAACAAGGCCAAGTGCCGGTACTTCAAGGACATCGTTCCCGCTCTGACGCAGGCCTTTGACGATCTGGAAATCGAAGTATTCAACGAACAGTGAACCGTCGCCCTCCCGGCCGGGCAATAGACCGGGAGAAAGGAATGAAAATGAACAAGATCCGCAGAAAAGCCCTGGCCGAGATTCAGGAGAAGCTCGAAGCCCTCAAGGACGAGCTGGAGACCCTCAAGGACGAGGAGGAAGACTACCGGGACAACATCCCCGAGAACATGCAGGGGTCCGAGCGGTACGAGGCCGCCGAGAACGCCTGCGACAACCTTGACAGCGCCTTCGACGCCATGGAGGAGGCCATCAGCTACATCGAGGAGGCGACGGCATGAGCCGGGATTGGACGGAAGCGGAACTCCGGGCGGCGTCCGACGCCATGGAGCGGGCCGGCCACATGGGATATGAGGAGTTCCGGGCCGAGATGACGGCCGTCGAGAAGATCATGATCTTCGCCCGGCGCCAGACCGATTATCAGTTCCCGTGCCCCCGGTGCGGCCGCTGGGCGATGGACACCGATCCCGTCCGGAACGCCATGAGCCGCAGGGTGGGCGTGTACATCTGCGACAAGTGCGGCGTGGAGGAGGCGCTGGAGGACTTCGACGGAAAGCAGATGCATCTCGCCGACTGGGACATAGCCAAAAAGGAAGACTGGCCCCTTCTCCCGTAGCGTGATGTAGCCCGTTGCAACGCAATGTGTCGCACTGAAGCGACAAATGTGTGATATAGATAAGCTCGAATCCGTATCCCGGAGCACCGCAGTTCGCCGCTGTGGTGCTCCAACTTTTATGCGGAGGGAGGGCAGATCACGCTGGCAGCTCCTTTGCAATATGCCGTGAGCATGAGCGGAAGCAAAGGAGGTAATCGCAATTCTGTATCTGCAAACGAATGTCTTTGAGGAGGCCCTGAACCGAATCCGCTTCCTGTTCGACAATCACGATGACGTGATCGTGAGCATGAGCGGCGGCAAAGACTCCACTGTCCTGTTCCACTTGGCCCTCATGGTGGCGCAGGAGCGTGGCAGGCTGCCCCTCAAGGTCTTCTGGCTCGACCAGGAGGCCGAGTGGCAGGCCACGGTGGACTACATGACCGGAGTGATGCACCGGGAGGACGTAAAGCCCTACTGGTTCCAAATTCCGTTCGACTTCACCAACAGCCTGTCGCCCGTGACGAATTTCATCCACGTATGGGGGCCGGAGAAAGAGGACCTGTGGGTGCACCCCAAGGACCCGATCTCCATCAAGGAAAACCCTTCCAAGTACAACCGGTTCCACGACCTCGTGAACAACCTGCCGAAGTTCTGCACCGATTCAGACAACTGCGCGGCGCTGGTCGGCATGAGGATCACGGAGTCGCTGAATCGGCGGGCGTGCATCGCCCACGGGAAGGTGACGTACAAAGGCGTCACATGGTGCAAGCAGAAGAACGGCCCGATACAGGTGTTCTGGCCGATCTACGACTTCACCAATGATGACATATGGACCGCGCTTGCCCGGAACCACTGGCCGTACAATCGCATTTACGATTATCAGTATCAGGCCGGCATGTCCAAACAGAGCATGCGCGTGTCCGCGCTTATCCATGAAACGGCGTGGCACTCCATCGAGTTTCTCCAAGAATTCGAGCCGGAAACCTATGACCGCTTCGTGAGGCGTATCAGCGGGGTCAGCACCTTCAATCACGCGTTCGACAGCGACGCCGTGATCCCGAGGGAACTGCCCTTCGCCTTCGCCTCATGGCGGGAGTATCGGGATTACCTGCTGGAGCACATCACACAGCCGAAGTATCGGGACCTGTTCCGAAACCGCTGGAAAAATCAGAACAGCGAGGAATGGTACAAGGTCCACATCCGGGAGATCCTGGTGAACGATATCGACGGCACGATCAACTCGAATGCTCACAGCAAGATCAATCTGGCGGAGAAGAAGGCGAGCATGGCCTATCACGAGCGTGACAAGGCCCAGTTCCTCGCGGCGAAAGGAGAATTGCGATGATTGCCGACCAGCCCATCAACAATGTGCAGTGGATCCCCATAAAGAAGGTCCACGCCAATAACTATAACCCGAACAGCGTAGCGCCGCCCGAGATGAAGCTCTTGTACACGTCGGTCAAGGCAGACGGGTACACGCAGCCGGTGGTGGTGATCTACGACGATAAAAAGGACCGATATGTGATCGTCGACGGCTTCCACCGATATTCCATCATGCGGCGCTATCCCGATATCTACGCCATGTGCGAGGGTATGCTGCCGTGCGTGGTGCTCGAGGGGAAGACCATGAACGATCTGATGGCCTCGACGGTCCGGCACAATCGCGCCCGGGGCAAGCACTCCATCAACGGCATGTCGAACATCGTCATGGAGATGCTGCTCAACGGCGCGTCCGACGTGGAGGTCTGCAACCAGCTCGGCCTTGAGGCCGAGGAGCTCGTCAGGCTGAAATACATCACGGGCTATGCCAAGCTCTATGAGAACAACGAATATAGCCGGGCCAAGGTCAGCGAGAAGCAGGCCGCTGTCGCCGCTGAGTACAGGAGGGAGCATCCCGATGATGTACAACACGGCGGTTAAGGCTCACGGGAGCATTCCCGCGGGAAAGCGCGTCAGCGAGCGGATCGCCACCGGCCGGGGCCTGACGGTGTTCCAGCATGACGTGTGCAAGGGCATCCATCCGCTGTTCTGGGACGCGACAGCCATCCATACGGAGATCGCGTGGGTGGCCGGCTATGAACGGTTCACCAGAGGCTCCATAGCCGAGGGGACGTCATACGATGATTACTGCTCGGCCATCGGCGGTATGTGCCGAGAGCTGGGCGTGCCGGCTTTCATCGTCTGCGGAAAGCAGAACGTGGCCAAGCTCCGTCCGGACAGATCTGTGCCGGTGCGGTACGCTTTCCATCGGATCGACGCCATCTACGCGATATTCAACTATGAGGGCGAATTCTCGCCGGCCGACGAGTACGAAGGGCGGGAATTCGTATGCAGCCATTTTGACGTAGTCCTTGATCCCTGCTGCGGATACGGCATCATCGCGCCGGTTCTCCAGCGGTACGGGAAGCGGGGCATCTTATCTGACATAAACGTTCCCTGCCTGGAGTACGTCGCAGAGACCTACATCGAAGGGAGGCAGGAGAACGAATGAGCATCGAAGTCGTTGATAAAATCGAGATGCGGAAGATCTCGGAGATAAAGCCATACTTCCGCAATCCCCGGAAAAATGAGAAGACCGTGGCCGCACTGGTGGATCTGATTCCCCGGGCCGGCTTCAACGTCCCGATCGTCATCGACGAGGACAACGTGATCGTAAAGGGCCATGCGCGGTACAAGGCAGCGATTCGGCTCGGGCTTGAGTCCGTTCCGTGCGTGGTGACGCATGCCGACGAGGAAAACAAGAACCTCGACCGGCTGGCTGACAACAAGACTTCCGAGCTGTCCGAGTGGCTGACGGACGATCTGCTCCATGAGCTCGACATGCTCAATACTGATTTCGACGTCACGACGTTGGGCTTCCCGGCGCTGAACGTCGACGAGATATTCGACGCCGGGGTGCCTGACCTCGGCGATTTTGATTTCCCGGACGAGCCGGCAGCTCAGCGATCTGACGAGGAGCGCCGCGCCCGGTATCAGGAGTTCCTCGACTCGCAGCCGTCTGCGCCTCCTCCTGAGCTGATCACCAGCGAGGCGAGCATAGCGCAGGCTGTGCGGAAGCAGCAGTCCATCCCAGAGAAACCGAAGCGGTACTTCAAGATGGTCTGTGAGAAGTGCGGCCACATCATGTTCGTGGCCGAGGGCGAAGCGCTGTTCGAGGACAGATGATTGTTTCGTCGGGCTGTCAGTCTGGTCCAGGGCTGACGGGTCTGCGCTCACGCGCCTCCTTACTACTGCCACACGACGGCTGTGCATACCCTACCCCATATACGGGGAAAAATGCATTGGGCTGCAAAAAACCGTGCCGGTGAAAATCCGGCAAAACCCCGAAACGAGGGCGGCATCCTGCCGGGCGAGGAGGTGCGTCGGCATGAAAGAAACGGAGCGTATAAAAGTATTCATTCATATCGTCGACGGCCGAACAACATGCATCTGTCACGCCGCTCGGAAACGCTGCGGGAGAGACTGTCCGCGTGACGAGGTTACGCGTGATCTGTTCGACAAGTGGCGTGAAACAATGAGGCGGGATAAATACGGAAGATGAGAGCCGGATATCACCCTACCCACAGCGTCCCGGAAAAAGAAGGGTCCCTGAAAAAACAGGGGTTCTATCATACGCGAGCGTGGAGACAAATAAGGAAGCTCGCGCTGCAGCGTGACCACTACCTCTGCCAATTGAGGACGAGCTCGCGCTGTACAAAGAGAGCAACGGAAGTCCATCACGTTGTTCCGGTCGACGACGCGCCGGCGCTCGCGCTCGAGCTGAGTAATCTTGTCAGCTGCTGCTGGTTCTGCCATGAGGATACGAAGCATCAACGGTCGGCACCCAGTGCGCCGCGCGGAGTGCGTGTGCTCCGTATCACGGATGGTGGGGCGACGGACGATCTTTCGATCGACGAATAATTCCCCCGCTCCGCCGAGGGGCACCCGGGTCGCCGGTACCCCCCTGGCTTTCGAGTTGGAAACGATGACGCTCTGAACCGCGCGCACTCGTTCCTTTGTATCGAGATCATGCGCATAGATTTTTTGGAAAACAGGAAAAGGCAGCCCAGAGGTCGACAGCGTCGTTGCAACGGCCCCGGAGCTGTCTTTTTGCGTCTGTACAGGTTTCCGTATGGACTGGAATTAAAGGCGAAGGAGGGCCGCAGATGGCCAATTTTGAAGATACAGAGCTTGTGGTGGCCGGCGAAACCGACGTAACGGACAAGAGCGCGGAGGAGCTGCTCTCCATGAACGAGCAGGCCAAGGTCATCTTGGAGAAGGCCCGGGCCAAGGGCATCGAGCACACGTTCATGTTCACCACCACTTTCCAGCGGTATGTGGAGCTGATCTCCCACATGGCCGAGCTGCAGAAGGCAATCAAGGAGGACGGCCTGATGGTGACGAAGGAATACGTCAAAGGCCGCCCGAATTTCTACGTTCATCCCGCTGTCGGGGCTTATAACAGTACGGCGGCACAGGCGAACAACACAGCGAAGATCCTCATGACGTTCATCGTTCAGCCGCTCTCCGACAGCGAGGATAAGGACGAGTTCGAAATGTTCTGAGGAGGCCGGTCATGAGCCTCGAAGTTATACCCAGCCTCGTGCGGTCGTCCAAAGCGTTTCAGTTCGCTCTGGACGTGGTCGAGGGCAGGATCCTGTCCGGCAAGAAGCGGATTCAGTCCTGTCAGCGGTTTATCGACGAGCTGGAGCGGTCCTATACCGATCAGACATACCCATGGGCCTTTGACGTCCAGAAGGGATACAGGCCCATTGAATTCATAGAACGGTTCCTCGTTCCGACCAAAGGCGCGTACTCCCGGACGGAACTCCTGCCATGGCAGCATTTCGTCCAAGCGAACATGTACGGATGGGTGAATCGGAAGACGGGATACCGCAGATTCCGGGAATCCCTCATTATCGTCGGGCAGGGCAACGGAAAGTCGACAATGATAGCCGGCAACGCCGCCTTCGGTCTGACGAAGGACAACGAGCGCGGCGCAGAGATCTATGCGCTCTCCAACTCCCGGGAGCAGGCCCGAATCGTGTTCAACGAGTGCTCGGCGCAGATCAACGGCTCGCCGGCCATCTCCAAGCATGTGAAGACCACGCAGGACGGTCTGTACTACCGCAACTCCAAATTTCAGCCGCTGGCCTCCGACAGCAAGAACCTTGACGGCAGGAACGTCCATATGGGCGTCTTCGACGAGATTCAGGAGTATCGGGACTACAAGCTGATTAACGTCATCAAGGGCAAGATCAAGAAGCGCAAGCAGCCCATGATTATCTATATCACCACGCTCGGAACGGTCATCGACGGACCGCTGATGGATTTTTACATCCTGGGCAGTCAGATCCTCGCCGGGGACAAGGCAATCTCGCGGCGTGCCGCCGACCGCATGTTCGTGTACATAGACGAGATCGACGAAGAGGATGACCCGACAGATCCCGCCTGCTGGCCAAAGGCGAACCCGTCTCTCGGAGCTCTGCTCGACATCGAAGATCTGATAGACGAGTGGGAGCGGGTCAAGTCCATCCCTGCCGAGCGCGGCAACTTCATCAATAAGCAGCTGAATGTCTGGACGTCGGTCGACGAGCTGTCGTTCCTGGACATCAAGACGATCCGGAAGAACAACCGCGAGATCGACACCGAAAAGCTCTTGGGAGAGCGGTGCTACGGCGGATTTGACCTCGGCGAGACCGAAGACTTCACGTCCGCATGCCTCGAATTCCCGCTTCCGGAGAACTGCTTTTTCCTGCTGGAGCACTCATGGACGACCGAGAAGAAGATGGAGATCGACCATGAAAAGCTCGACTGGCAGATGCTTATTGACGGAGGGTGGCTGACGGTCTGCCCCGGGGAGTACGTGGATTACAACTATGTGATCCAGTGGTTTTTGGAGCAGAGGGCCAAATATCGCATAGAAACCATCGGTTTTGACCCGGCAAAAGCCTTCATGATGGTGCAGGAGATGCGCGAGAACGGCTTCATCCTCAACGATGTGCGTCAGGGCGAAATTACGCTGACGGCGCCGCTGGACAACCTGAAGGAGCGGTTCCTCGACGGCAACATCATTCACAACAATAACCCGATGTTCAACTGGTACCTGGGGAACGTGAAGCTGACAAAACGTTCCGCAAACGCCACCTACCTGCCCACAAAGCAGTCAAAATACCGCAAAATCGACGGGTTTGCGGCCTTTTTGGACGCCCACACCGAGTATATGCGGCGCAATCCGCTGTATATCCCGAAAGACAAAAAACTGACCACAAAGATCAATCTGACGAGGTGACGCCTATGAGCATTTTTTCTGCCTTCCGTGAATGGAGGCGTAAACGCATTATTGCGAAGTATCTGGAAACGGCCAGAGACACGCCCAGCAGAGCCGTCATCCGGAACGTATGGACGCCTCACTGGCTCCGCGGCGACTATACTCTGAAGAATTCAGAGCTGATTTTCGCTGCTGTGAGCCGTATTTCCAATGCTTTTTCGGCTATGCCGGTTCAGCTGTACCAAGGGTCGAAGGCGGTGAGGAACGAGCTGAACGACCTGATAGCCTTCAACCCGAATAACCTGATGACCTCATGCCAGTTTTTCAAAACGATGGAGGCATGCAGGAGCACAGCCGGCGACTGCTATGCGCTGAAGGTATATGACGCGGGAAGCACCATCCCGAGGCTTGATATCCTCGATCCGACAAAGGTGAAACCTGTCATTGACAAGGCAACCAAGGAATTGTGGTGGCAGATCGTCCCGGATGAGGGCAAAAAGTTCTTTGTTCATGACTTCTACATGGTCCACGTTCCCTTCATCAGCACGAACGGAATCGGCGGAATCTCGCCGGTAACGGTCCTCAACGATACTCTGCAGTACGCCGACAACATCCAGCAGTTCAGCGTGAAGCAGCTGGAGCAGGGCGTCAATTCTGCCATCGTTCTGGAGGCTCCGGCCAATCTGGGAGCGGAACAGCGTAAGGAAATGATTGAGGATTTCATGGAAACCTACCGGAACACCAGCGGGAACATCCTGCTTCTCGAGTCCGGCGTCACGGCGAAGGTGATGAACCTCTCCCCGGTGGACAGCAAACTGTTTGAGGTCGAGAAGATCACCCGGTCGAAGGTGGCAATGGTCTACAACCTGCCTCCGCACCTGCTGGGCGACTACTCCGACACCTCCTTCAGCTCACAGGAACAGCAGATGCTCGAATTCCTGATGCTGACCATGCTCCCGATCGTGACGGCCTATGAGCAGGAACTCGACCGGAAGTTGCTGACCACCGAACAGAGGAAACGTGGGTATCACTTCAAGTTCAACATGGAGAGCATCCTCAGGGCAGACGCAGCCACACAGGCCGAGGTCGACTATAAGGCCCTTCGGTCCGGATGGCGCACACCCGACGAGATTCGTTCGTCCCGCAACCTCCCGGCGCTCCCGGGCGGCATCGGGAAATATGCCCTCGTGTCTCAGGATCTCGCCACACTGGAATACACCGTCAACGACAAGCCCCGCGTTCTGATGTCGAAGCTGGATAATTCGACCGGCGAAACGCCGCCTCAGGAGGCGGTGGGCGGGTCATGAAGTCTCCTGACGAGTATGTAGCAGAAGTGGAGGAGAGGCTGGCGGCTATGCAGAAGGAAGTCGATGAGCTGACCGTTGAGGCAAACGAGCTCGGGCTCCCTGTTACGCAGTACCGATGGATTCCCTTGGATCGGAGAGCTGCCGCGCTACGGAAGGATATAGCAAGGGCAAAGTCAATACAGTCCACGTCCGAGGATGAATAATCCTCGGTTTTTTCATACCCACAGCGTGGAAAACAATTCTGCGGGAAAGGAGGAAAACCATGGATGCTATCGAAAAACTGAAAGCCTTTACGATCACCAAGGCCGATGCCGAACGGGATATCGCACTTATCAACCAGTACTCCCTGAAGGAGCTGAAACCCGAAGATGTAATGTGCTTCTCGCTGGTCCTCTGCGATAACGAGGTAGACCGCGACTATGAGAAATTTCCCATCAAGTCTCTTGAGACGCTTGCCAAGATGTTCGTTGGCAAGACGGGCATCAAGGACCACAGCTGGGCAATGAAGAATCAGGTCGCCAGGCTCTACCGCGTGGAACTGGAGAAGACTGCGGAGAGGAACAGTCTCGGCGAACAGCTGGTACAGCTGCGGGGCAGCGCCTACATGCTGAGGACTCCGGAAAATGAGAGCCTTATCACTTCCATCGAAGGCGGGATCGTCAAGGAGGTTTCGGTTGGTTTCGGTATCAAGAAGCTGACGTGCTCCATCTGCGGAGAGCAGCTGAAGGCTTCGTGGTGGCAACCCACCAAGTGCAAGAACGACCACATCAAGGGTCAGGTTTTTGACGGCAAGACCTGCATTGGTCTGATGGAAGATCCCACGGACGCCTATGAGTTCTCTTTTGTCGCAGTGCCGTCCCAGCGCGGCGCCGGAACAACCAAGGGATTCGGACCCGACACGAGCATCTTCAAGATGGTCATGGAACTGTCTGCGGAAGATCTCGCAGAGAATGAAGAAGCCCTCGACGCCGTGATCGCCCACCTGCTTTCGGCAAAGCAGAGTCGGGATGAACGCAAAGCCCGTGCCGACATGGCCGAACGTGCCAAAAATATTCTTTTCAAAGGAGAATGAAAAATGACTATTTTCGAAATGCGCCAGAAGATGGCCGAACTGCAGGCCGCGATTAACGCCGACGCCCAGTTCCTCGCCGAGAAAGCCAGCGACCCCACCGTGTCCATGGAGGACCTTGAGGCGAAGCAGTCCCACATGAATGAGATGCAGAAACGCTTCGACATGGTGAAAGGCCAGTGCGACCGCGCCGAAGAGGAAGCCCGTGCCCGCCTCGCCGAGCAGCAGAAGCAGCTGAACGGCACTCCTGAGGACAGCTCCATTGCCGTGAAGGCCGCGTTCTACCGCGACGCCCTGAACGGTGTGTCCGGCAAGACCTATGAGGGCCTCGGCGCCATCCCTGCCGCCAACGCCGACCTCGGCAGCGGCGACAAGCTCCTGCCCACCAACCTCGCCCGGGAACTGCTGGTTGAGCCCTTCGAGATCAACCCCCTGCGCAACATCGCGCACATCACCAACATCACCGGCCTGGAAGAGCCCAAGCTGGGCTACACCATCGAGGATGCCGATCTCGCCGACGTCACCGATAAGCAGACCGCCAACGAGATCGCTCTCGAAGGCGACACCGTGGCCTACGGCCGGCTGAAGGCGAAAGTCTCCGCGACCATCAAGGACACCGTGCTGCACGGCACCGATCTTGATGTCGTCGGCACCGTCGAGGGCGCACTCCGCTCCGCTCTGGCGAAGCGTGAGAAGTACTTTGCCTTCCAGAGCGCGGCTTCCATCGCTTCCGCCAGCGACACCGCTCATGCTCACATGAGCTTCTATCAGCAGAGCTCCGGCGACTACGTCATCACCGCTAAAGAAGGCACCACCACGTACAAGGCCATCGTCGCTGCCCTTGGCGATCTGGCTGACGACTACTCCGTGAATGCCAGCGTCGTCATGAAAAAGTCCGATTACTTCGAGATGATCGAGGATCTGGCCAACAACGCCGAGGCACTGTTCGGCAGCAAGCCTCAGTCCATCCTCGGTTATCCTGTGGTGTTCTGCGACAAGGCCACCATTCCCGTCGTAGGCGACTTCAGCTTCTACGGCATCAACTACGACATCGGCTCCATCTTCGAGACCGACAAGGACGCGAAGAAGGGCGAGTACTACTTCGTCCTCACCGCCTGGGGCGACCAGCAGATCCGTCTGAAATCTGCCTTCCGTCTGGCGATCGTAAACCCTTAAACGCGGACCTCTCGGGGCTGACGATTGGTTCGCTCACGCTCACGCCGTCCTTCGACAAGGACGTGACTGAGTACACAGCCACCACCACGAACGCCTCCAACAAGGTCACCGCGACTCCTGCCGATGAAACCGCTACCGTCTCCATCCTGAACGGTGAGACGCCGGTCACAAACGGCAGCAACGCGTCCTGGGCGGAGGGCGAGAATGTCCTGACTATCACGGTCACGGACGGTGTGGATAACCCGATCACCAAGACCTATACAGTTACGGTGACGCGGTAAGAGGGGAGATTATGCCATGGCTGCATTCGGTGCTTCGTACCCTGTATTTTTTCCGACCAATGCCGGCGATGGTATAGTGCTCGGCAAACTGGTTGCCGCGAATCTCACGGTCGCGCTCTCCTCTGGGGAGCTGTACGCTGACGATCAACTGGCCGAACAGGCGTCGGACTTCGCGTCCGGCGCCTTGGTCGTTGAGACCGACGATCTGACCGCAGAGAAAGCCGCAGGCGTCTACGGCGCGACTCTGTCTGAAGGCGCTGTTGTCTTCAATGAAGACGATACTCCTCCTGTGGGAGTCCTCGGCTATTACAAGAAGATCATGCGCAATGGCGTGAAGTCGTTCAAGGGCTTTGTGTATCCCTGCGCGAGAGCGGCGCTGGGCAATGACAATGCGCAGACAAAAGGCAGCTCCATCACGTTCCAGACCTCAGAGATCAACTTCGTCATCCTGCCCAACCAGCGGGGAGACTGGAGGAAGACCTACGAGTCGGAGTCTGAGGCTCTGGTTCTGAAGTGGCTCAATCTGCGCTGCGGCAGGTCCGGCATCCGCAGCCTCATCGGGTTCAACAAGATGCTCTATGACCGTGCGCTGTTCAGCAGAGAGGAGGCCTGACTATGTCGGTCACAGCCTCCGACCTGAGAAGCTATCTCGGAGTCCCGCCGAACGTTACGGACAATATCCTCAATATCAGTCTGAACGCGGCAGTCTCGGAGGCAAAGACCGCGGGGATCCCCGCTTTCGCCAATAACGCGCAGTACGACATGTTCATCCTCTCTCTGGCCGCATGGTACTACGACAACCGGGGCCTGCAGGTCTCGGGAACGTATCAGGCCACGGCCCTGACTACCAAAAAGGGGCTCATGGACGCCTTTGTCCTTGAGCTCCGGTACGCCAAAGACGGGGAGCCTCCTGATCCTGATGATCCCGAAGATCCGGAAGATCCTGAGGAGCCTGCTGATGCAGAGGAGGCGACGGAGACATGAGCAAATCCGCCAACCCCGGCGAGCTCCGCACTCCCGTCTACTTCATGTCGGTCGAGCGCACCGTTGACGGCGAAGGCATACCGGGGACGACCGAGGTCAGCGTCTTCAAAGACGGTTCCGACAACCCTGTCCCGCTGATGTGTAAGTGGGTCAACGCGCACGGGAGTGAAGTCTTCCGGGCCATGGAGCTCCAGCTCATGCAGCCGGCCACCATCACATGCCGGTATTCCAGCCTAATAAACGAGAAGCTGGTGGTCTACAAGGACGGAGATTCCGCGCCTTATGAGATCATCAGCGTCGACAACGTGGAAGAGGCGGGATTCTGGATGGAGATCAAGGTCCAAAGGAAGGTGAGCGCACGATGAGCGTAGACTCCCGCATCATGGATGCACTATTACCACTCGGATATGAGGTCGAACACGGCACATATACCGGCGACACCGCATCTACCTATTTCACGTTCAACTACCAAACCCTTGGCATAGATTTCGGAGACGATGCACCGTGGCACGAGCGAGTCCTCGTGCAGGTGCATCTTTATTCGAAGCTCAATGTCAACCTGACCGGTCTCATCACCCGGGTCAAACAGCAGCTCTTTGAGGCTGACTTCACATGGCCCGACGTGACGGATATATCCGACGACACCTGGCGGCATTTCGAGTTCACCTGCGAGACCGCGCAGGGCATTGTCCACGAAGCGGAGGACGAGACTGTTCCGGCTGATCCCGGCACGGGAACGCCGGCGCAGAACGATTCGCCCGAAGCCGATGGCGATCCCGCGGAGGAAGGAGCATCCAATGGCAACTCTTGATTCGTCTCAGTGGGATGAATTCGCGCTGAGCATGTCGGATCTGGCCAACATGCCTGTCTCCGTCCTTGAAGACATGATCCTCGCCGAAGCGGAAGTCATCAAGGAAGCGCAGTCGACAGAAGCCGAGAACATGCTGCAGGGCCCGTACTATGCGGGCGGCGTCGCCAAGGCCGTACACATCAACCGGCCGAGGAGGTCCGGGGGCGGCGTATCCGTGACGCTGACCTTCAAGGGCAGTCAGCACGGAAACGCCCTCGGTGAGATCGCGTATATCAACGAATACGGCAAACACGGGCAGCCCGCCCGGCCGTTCATCAACACCGCCAACGAGAAGAAGGCGGACACCGCCGTGGAAGCAGCTGCGGCGGTGTTTGACAAATACCTGGCCGAACACGGCCTGTGAGAAAGGATTGAATATTTAATGGCTGAATTTGGAGCTAAGTATCCCTGCTTTCTGAAGTCCGGAGAGAGCGCGGGTGTCGTGATCGGCAAGCTGGTCTCCGCCAACCTGACCGTGAACCTCGCCAGCGGCGAGCTCTATGCGGACGATGCTCTGGCTGAGCAGGCCAGCGAATTCGCTTCCGGCACCATCGCGATGGAGACCGACGACCTGACCGACGCCAACGCCGCGGTCATCTACGGCGCCACCGTGAGCGAGAGCGTTGTCACCTACAACAAGGATGACACCCCGCCCTTCGGCTGCCTTGCCTATTACAAGGTGCTCATGCGGAACGGCGTGAAGTACTACAAGGGATACTACTACCCCAAGGTCAAAGCCGCGATCGGCAACGACAACGCTCAGACCCGGGGCAGCAGCATCACCTTCCAGACCGCTCAGACCACCTTCACCGTCTTCCCCGACAGTGACGGCAAATGGCGGCAGACCAAGGAGTTCACGACCGCTTCGGCCGCTGTCGCGTGGATCGACGGACTCTGCGGCATCTCCAGCTGACATCACGGCAATTCACCTGCGGGGCATGTTTCTATATGCCCCGTGGGCTGAATTGCGAATTAGGGGCGTTGCAACGCCTCAGAGGAGGACGCTATGGACTATTTGATCCCGGCGATCATCAATGGACAGGAGCGGTTCCTGAATTACTCCATTGAGATCATGTTCAAGGTCAACGAGAAGTTTGGCGGCGTGAACAAGGCACTGGACGCCGTTGCCGCCGACACACCGGACGGCGTGGATGCTGTCCGCTGGTTTGCCGTGGAGCTGGCCAACGACGGCGAGCTGTGCCGCAGAGAGGCAGGATATGACCCGCAGCCGATGCTGAAGCTCGAAGAACTGTCTATGCGGATGCGGCCCATCGAATACGCCGCGCTGAAGGCTTCCGTTGTAACGGCGATCTTCGCCGGCTACAAGAAGGATCTCCCGCAGGACGAGAATCAGGAAGTTGACCTCGGCCTCGCGGAACTACACGAAAAAAAAGCGCCGGCCCGGGCATAAGAGCGTACCACAACTACCTCGCGGTTACGCTCCTGCACCTTACGAGGAGAGAACTCTATCGGATGAATCCGGGCCTGTTTTACGATATGGTGCAGATCCATAAAGAACGGAACTCCAAAGTGGAGTCGAGTTACGATTAATAAACGGGAGGGCAGTAATGGCGACAAGAAATATCAGCACGAAGCTCGCCATTGACGGCGAGGCTCAATACAGGGCGGCGTTATCGGGAATCAACTCCGAGATCAAAACGCTGCAGTCCTCCCTGAAGCTGGTCGACAGTGAGTTCCAGGGCAACGCCAACAGCATGACGGCCCTGTCCGCCAAGGGCGAAGCCCTCCAAAGGCTGTGGGAGGCACAGAAGACCAAAGTCGACTCGCTCAAGGAAGCCCTCGAGAACGCCAAGAACGCCCAGCAGACCTACGCCGATAAATGCGCCGATCTGCGCGACAGGATCCAGAAGAACAATGAAGCCCTTGAGAAACTGAAAACTACCGAGGGCGATACCTCTGCAGAGCAGGCAAAGCTGACCGCCGAGAACGCCGCGCTCAGCAAGGAGCTGGCCACCAACGAGCAGTACCTCGCCGCCGCGGAGAAGGGCGTCAATAACTGGCAAACTCAGCTGAATAACGCCGAGGTCGAGCTCAACTCCCTCGACGCGAAGATTGCCGACAACAACAAGTATATGCAGGAGGCCGAGCAGTCAGCTGACAATACGGCCTCTTCCATAGATGAATTCGGTAACAAGATCAAGGAGAGCGGCGAGGCGGTCGACGCCTTGTCTCAGGCTCTCGTTGCCGCAGGTGTTGCCGCCGCGCTCAAAGAGATCGCCGACGCGATGAAGGAATGCGTCTCGGCCTCCATGGAGTTCGAGACCGCCATGGCCGGCGTCAAGCGCACGGTAGGCGGTGACGACGCATTCATCTCCGCTCTCGGTGAGAGCTTCAAGGAAATGTCGACAGTCATGCCGATCACGGCCAATGAGCTGGCCGCGATCGCGCAGACGGCCGGACAGTTGGGCATCCCGCAGGCGAGCGTGGAAGCGTTCACCTCGGTCATGGCCCAGCTCGCCACCACCACCGACCTGACGGCAGACAACGCCGCGACGATGCTCGCACAGTTCGCCAATATCACAGGCGTCACCGAATATGACCGGCTCGGCGCCGTCGTCGCCGCCCTCGGCGACTCCACCGCAACGACTGCCTCCCGGGTGGTCGAGATGGGCCAGGGCATGGCCGCTGCCGCGAGCATCGCCGGAATGAGCGAGACGGACATCATGGCCATTGCCGCGGCTGTCGGATCTCTCGGCATTGAGAGCGCGTCCGGCGCCACGTCCATGTCCACGCTGATCTCCACGCTCTACAAGGCCACAGAAACCGGGAAGAACCTTGAAGAGTTCGCCTCGGTTGCAGGTATGACCGCATCCGAGTTCAAGACCGCGTGGGCAGAGGATGCCGTGGGTGCTCTGAACGCCTTCATCCAGGGTCTGAACGATACAGAGCGGAACGGCAAGAGCGCCATCGTCCTGCTGGAAGAACTCGGAATCACCAACGTCCGACAGACGAAGGCTATCCTCGGCCTCGCCTCTGCCGGAGATCTTCTGAGTCGCACCGTCGCGCTCGGCAATGAAGCGTGGGCGTCAAACAGCGCCCTTGCTGAGAAGGCCGGCATCATGTACGAGACCACCGAGGCCAAAACCGCGATGCTCTCGAACAGTGTGACGAATCTCAAGATCGCCGTGGGCGATCAGCTGACGCCAGCAATCGGCAACCTCGCCGAAAAGGGCACAGACATCGTCAACTGGGCGACGGAATTTGTTGAGGCCAACGACTGGCTCGCTCCGTCCATCACCGCTGTCGTAGTCGCCATGACCGCGTTCATGGCCGTCCTCGCCGGGTACGCCGCCATCACAAAGGTGGTCATCCCCGCCATCACGGCGCTCAATGCGGCCATGTCCGCGAACCCGTATCTTCTCGCCGCCGCAGCCATTACCGCAGTTATCGCCGCGCTGACCGTACTCACGCTGACTATGGATTCCACTGCGGACTCGGGCGAAAAACTATCATACGCTTCGCAGGAGCAGGCCAGCGAGATCTCCGCACTGACCGCGGAATATGAAAAGGCGTGCGCACAGTACGGAGCGAACTCCGAGGAAGCAGGACGGCTGGCGGCGCAGATCGAAAAGGCCACGATGGAGTTCGAGGCCAACAAAACCACGATCGGCGAGCTGACCGGAAACGCCTCTGCCCTTGTAAGCAGGCAGAAGGAAATGTCCCAGAGCTTCGCTGACACGAGCTCGGAGCTGGGCGGACTCAGCGGAAAGTGCAACGCCTACCTCGAGCAGCTGATCGCGCTGTCCCTGATCGAAAGCAAGTCCGCAGAAGACAAGGCCGAGATCCTCGCCTATGTGCAGCTGCTCAACAAGGCGCTCCCGGGGCTGGACCTGTCCTATGACCAGTATGCCGATTCTCTGAATGTCGCCACCGACGAACTGCAAAATCTGGTTCAGGCTGAAATCGACCATCAGACGGTTCTCGCCAATCAGCAGGCGCTTCAGGACGCTATCTCACTTCGGCAGGAATTCGCCACCCAGACCACGCAGATATCTTCCGAGCTGGCTGCGGCGCAGGAAGCACTTGCCAAGGCTCAGGAAGAATATGCCGCCGCCGATGCGGAATGGGGCATTCAGAAATACCTCGCATTTGACCTGTATACGCAGGCCATGGCGCCGTACATCGAGGCTGTCACGCAGGCTGCCCAGGATGTGGCCGCGTTAGAAGAGGCACAAGCCTCGCTGCAGGCGGCGAACGAGGAAAACGAGGCCACAATCAAGGATCTGACCACAGCGACAGCCAATCTCAGCGGCGCCGCGCAGACCAATGCCAGCGCCGCAGAGACGGCCGCGGCTTCTGTTAAGCAGGAGCTCGAAGATCTGGCCAAGAAATACAAAGAGGCATACGACTCCGCGCTGGAAAGCCTCGACGGGCAGGTCGGGCTCTGGGAGAAGATGGACAACAAGGCGTCCACCAGCGCCAAAGACCTGCAGACCGCGGTCGATTCCCAGGTCACCTACTTCACCAATTACAGCGACAACCTGCAGAATCTTCTCGGAAGAAACATCGACGGCGTGGAGGAGTTTGCGAAGAACTTCACGGACGGGTCTACCGAGAGCGCTGCGGCGCTGGCCGGACTGTCCAAAGCCTCGGACGAGGAGATCGCCCGGATCATCGAGAGCATGGGGAAAGTGAGCGAGCAGAAAGAATCTCTCGCCACTCTGTTTGCGGGTTTGGAGACAGACCTGAGCGGCAACCTTGAGAACATCGCGACTCAGTACCAGTCTATGGTCGAGTCCATCCAGGGCGCAGGGGAAGACGTAGACTTCGGCCCGTTCCTCGAGGCCGTGAACACGGCTTTCGACGGCGTGGGCCTCCAGTTCGAGACGATCGGCTCCGGCGTCGGAGAAGGACTTGCCAGCGGCATAGCAAGCAGCTCCGGACAAGCATCTGAGTCTTCGACCGCCATGGCCGAAGGCGTAATCGAATCGGTGCGCAGCACACTGCAGTCGCACTCTCCGTCCGTGGTGATGGAGCAGATCGGCGAAGGTGTGGGCGAAGGTCTTGGCGAAGGCATCTCGGCATCCGAGGAATCTGCGACCTCCGCGGCCGAAGCCATGGGCCAAGCGATCACCACGACAGTGGAAACCGGCGCAACCAATGCGGTAACAGGATTCACCGCGCAGTTCGGACGGCTGACCGCCGAAGCATCGAGGATCATGTCTGAGACACGCGCGGCGGTTGTCGAGATCGCAGGGGCCATGAGCGGGCAGATGCAGTCTATCGGCTATCAGATGGTCGCCGGTATGGCGGCAGGCGTCGAAGGCGGAGGCGGCATCCTGTATTCCGCAGTTACCCGCGTGGTCCTCAAGGCCATTGAAGCGGCGAAGGCCGCGGCCGACGTTCATTCTCCCTCGAAGAAAACCGAGAAGATCTTTTCCGATGTCGGCGAAGGCATGGTAGTCGGCATTACCAAGAAGAAGGAAGAGGTCGTAGACGCCACACAGGACGTTGTCAATGCGGCGCTCGGCTTCGACACGCAGGACATGATAGACGCGATCAAGGCGTCGCAGGACGGCATACCCGACATCACTGCTCTGCTGGCTGCCGGCTTCGGCCAGAGCAGGGACGAATCGGTACATAATAACAAGGCCGAAATCACGAACAACTTCTATGTGAACGAGATGACGGACAGCCAGATGAACGAAATCGTGCAGGTGCTGAATGAGGAGCTGGGAGGGATGGTGATCTGATGGCTGGATACAGAAAGTTTTATCTGCAGAACGCTGCCGGCACGCGCGTCGACCTCAACGGCTTGAACAATGTGCTGGCCACAGATCCCACCGGGCTCGGCTCGGACCTTTCACCGGTATTCGGAGATTTGACGGGGGGTTTTTTCAAGCTCCTGTCAAACGAAAACGAGCCGCAGACACCTGTGGGGATGAAGATCAACTTCACGAACAAGGCAAATGCCTATTCGCAGTTTCAGTCCCTCGCACGGTTCATCTCCGCTGCGGGGAATGGTCTCACGCTGGTGTACTGCCCGATCGGGTCCGTAGAGTATTACAGGGACGTGTCGCTGAGCTATCTCAAGAAAACGGAAAAGGCCCGGACCGGATGGCTGACATGCCAGACCGAGTTTCTCCCGCTGACTCCCTGGTACCTTCCCAGCTCCCTGAGCGTAGATCTGGCGCCGGTGCTTTCGGACGCTATGCGTTACAGCTGGCGGTACGATACGGACCGCTATGTCCGCTCACACAGTGCCAACTATTCAGCAACTCTCTCCCCGGCAGGCGACATCCCCGCGGCTCTGCAGATCGTGTTTGAAGGCGCAATCAATACGCCGCTTATCACACTTACCGGCATGTCGACCGGCACGGTCTACGGCCGCTGCCAGATCGACAAGGTGCTGCACGCCGGGGACGTGCTGGAATACTCCAGTGCGAAAAACAACGCCTATGTCCGCCTGCTCTCGGGCGGCGTGACAGAGGATCTGGACAACGAAATCGACCTTGACACAGATCCGTTCTTCTTCCTGCCTCTGACCGAGACCTGCGATCTGAGCATTACAGGTATCGCCATCAGCGGCGAGGCGAGCGTCAAGGTCCTGTATTACTACCGAACGGTGTAAGGAGGCAGAAATATGTCCCTCTACGGAGTCACATTCAAAGACCAGCTTGTTCCGTGTCTGGACGACGGGGCCATGCAGCAGAAACTGTTCGCAGACGGCATCGTGCGCGGCTGCGCCATGTCCGCTTCGGGTTCGGTGCTGACTATCGGGCGCGGCGTCATCATGGCGGCCGGCAGGCTGATCGGCAACGACGCAGATCTCGCCGTTTCCGTATCCGCCACATCGGGCTATGCGAGGATTACGCTGGTCATCGACCTGACCGGCACGGCCACCACCGAGGCTTTCACGCAGGTCAGCATCCGCGTCGACACCGCCAACAGCCAGTCGGGGTTCGCGGCGCTGACGCAGGAGGATATCAACGGGGGCGTCGACACGAGGTACGAAGTCGCACTCGCCATCGTGTCGTGCAGCGCGTCCGGTATCACGATCGCGTCCCTGCTCGACTCGGTACAGTATGCCCTCATCAAATCCGGGACCGCTGTCCCGACGACCGATGATATCTCGCCCGGAGAAATCTATCTGAAATACGAGGCGTAAGGGGGCGAAATAAATGGGCTGGCAATCAAACGCACCGTCTTTGCCCAGCGGCTCAAGTTACAGCCGGGTCAAACAGGTCACAATTACGATGAACCACTACACGGTGACCGCCACCATTGACATCGCCCGGCTGTCTGAGAATCAGGTATCCATTCGGTTTACGGCAAGCGCGACCAACGGCTCCTACGGAGACTACAATCCTCCCGACTATTCAAGCTACTCCGTTGGGAACAGCAAGGTCAACGTCGGCTGGTGCGCAACACGGTACTGGGTAGGCACACTCAATTCCGGGGCCACCGTGAACGTCAAATCCGGCGCTGCAAGCAGCACCACTCCGTTTTCTCACAAAACATATATCGACACGACCGCTACCGGGCCTGCCTATGTTACTACCTACGCTATTTCCTATAACGGCAACGGCTCGACGTCCGGCTCAACATCCGGCCAGACGAAGAATTACGATCAGGCGATCACGCTCAGAAACAACGGATTCACCCGGACGGGATACACCTTCGTATGCTGGAATACAAAGGCGAACGGGACCGGGACCGATTATGCTCCTGGCGCCTCCTACACCGCCAATGCTGCCATTACCCTTTACGCGAAATGGAGAATCAATACATGGTCCGTAACCTATAACGGGAACGGGAACACGGGCGGGTCGACGGCAAGCCAGACCAAGACCTATGGTGAGGACCTGACGCTGAGGCAGAACGGATTTACCCGAAAATACTACACCTTTGTGGAGTGGAACACGAAGGCGGACGGTACCGGAGCGAGCTATGCGCCCGGGGAAACATACTCGACCAATGCAGCCCTCACCCTATACGCAATCTGGAAGCGGGACATCACGATCTATCTGAATGTTGACGGAGTCGTGAAGCAGGTCGACGCCGTATACATGAACGTGGACGGCCAGATCAAGCAGATCGAGGCGGCCTACATGAACGTCGGCGGCGTGGTCAAGCAGATCGGAGGTTAGCCATGTACCTTTGGATCCGGTCTATGACGTCATGGACGCACCTCGCCCGGCTGAGCGCCCTGCAGTTTGATGTCCCCATAGAATCGGCAGGATCCGATACAGGCAGCATCACGGTGGCCGGCGAAACCAAAGACTTCACAGGCGAGTGGGCGATCCTGGACGGGCATCTGCTGTTCATCAAGTCCTGCTCCCCAAAGTCGGGAAAGACTACGTTCTCGGTACTTACTCCCGAACGGGCGTTCACCCGGCAACTCTGGTACACCGGCGACGGCTCAGAAGAATATGGCACGTTCATCTATTCCGTTCTGAACAGCGAGTATAAATCCCAGTCGGACGCCATGTACGCGATGCCGTATCTGAGCCTGAGCAATGCGGATACGACAGCGTTCACTTTCCCGGTAGAGGCGCAGGAAACATACTCGCTCACCGATATCATGATCGCTGCGATCAATGCGGGAGTGAAGTTTGAATGGACGCCCGATCACGAAAAGCTGTCTCTGGCGATCTCTACAATGTCGATCGCGTCCCACAATGTGATTTTCAGCTCGTCACACCACCAGATCAAAAGCCAGTCCTACAACGGCTCGCTGGTGGTAAAGGCCACGGTCCGCCAAGTGCAAAAGGAGGACGATGTCATCACCATCCTGAGCACCGGGACATTCTACTGGCATCCCAACGGTACTGTCAGCTCCACGCCACCCTCGCCGAGGATCGCCGGAGACTGGGCGCTTGTGGACGTGGATGCGGAAACCCCGCTTCTCGACGGAGCGACAGAGGCCATGGCCGACAACACTATCGAGCACAAGATCGAATTTTGGTCTGATAGGGAATACGCTCTCGGCGACGAGCTCCAGTTCAGGATACGGGACATCCTCGCGAGCGGGAAGGTCACGATGATCCGTATTAAATCGGGCGACAACAGGTATCTTTACCGGGCGGGCTCTGCGGATGTCACGCTGACGGAGAAGATAAACAGTATGAGAAAGAACTGACCATTTGGAGGTGGTTATCATTAGCGTTTCATTGAACACCATGTACGCAGCGCAGGCCAATTCTCCGTCTGTCCTGCTGACTGCGGCCGCAGAAGCGGCAGACACCACGCTGCACATCTCTGACGATGATGTGCTCCCTGCGGTAGCTCCTTACCTGCTCACTCTGGGCTTCGATACCGACGCTCCCGAGACCGTGCTGGTGACGGCTATCACCGCAGGAGAACTGACCGTGACCCGGGCGGTTGAGGGTGCGGCCTCAATCTGGCCAATCGGGACGGTCTGCGCGAGAGTGCTGACGGCTAAGGACGTCAACGACATCCAGTCCAACATCGGCACGCTCAAGGGTGCCGTCGAGGCCCTGCAGGGGGACGACGCCACTCTGATGGCGCGAACCAATCCCGTCACCGGCACAGCGACCCTGACCAACACCGGCACGTTCCCGTTCAACGACAGCCAGACCACGGTCGCCATCACCACCCGGGACAACGTGAACTACGCTGTGGATATCGTTGTCACGGCCAGCAACGGGAACGTCGGAGACATCATCGTTTCCGACAAGCTCACAAACGGCTTCAAGGTCGAGTTTACCGGCTCGGCCACCAGCGTCACCATCAAATACGTCATCCTGGGAGGTATGAACTAATGATTATCATCGAGAAGAATGTGGGTGAGAAAATTCCCTATTCGGTGAACACCCGCACGACCAACATCACCTTTGACGACGACCTGAGCATCAAGCTCAGCAAGCGCGAACAGGACTGGCCGGTGCACATCGACATCTGCTCCGACAGCGACGACTGCCTCGTGATCGGCGCCGCGGTCGGCAGACGGTATGTCGCTCAGATCGACATCCCCGCCCGGGTCTATGAGACCATCATCGTGGAAGAGGACGGCCAGATGGTGGAGCATGAGCAGCCCGTGGCTCTCGACCTCGACACCGTCACGCTGAGCCTGTTTGCCATCGACGAGTGAGGTAGCAGTATGGCTGTGAACAATTTCGATCTGGCCAATCTGGCGCTGCAGAGCATCCTGCCGAACAACGAGATGCTGTTCGACGACAAGGGCATGCCCTCCGTCATGGTCAAGATCCCGAAGATGACCTATGCCCAGCTGGGCCTCGGCGATTCCACCGACATCCATCCCGCCTTCATTGTGAACGGCGTGACCAAGGATGCCATATGGATCTCCAAATACCAGAACATCGTTCAGGGCGGCAGGGCGTACTCGCTGCCCGGCAGGGACCCGAAAGCATCCATCAATTTCGACTCGGCCAGAGCCGCCTGCACCGCCAAAGGCGCCGGATGGCACCTCATGACCCGCGCAGAGTGGGCCATGATCGCCCTGTGGTGTCTCAAGAACGGTTTCCAGCCGAAAGGAAACAACAGCTACGGCAAGGACTCCAGTGAGAGCATCTACCGTGCGATCCCCACGTACTATGACAGCGGTAAGGTCGCGAGAGTGGCCACCGGTACCGGCCCTGTAACGTGGAGCCATGACGGAACGCCTGCAGGCATATGGGATCTGAACGGCAACGTCAGTGAATGGGTCGGAGGCATCCGGCTTGTGAAGGGCGAGCTCCAGATCATCGCGAACAACGACGCGGCCATGGTGAACGCCGATCAGTCCGCGACCTCCTCGGCGTGGAAGGCTATCGACGCCACCACCGGCGCTCTGATTACCCCTGACGGAAGCGGCACCACATCCAACTCCATCAAGCTGGATTACGTCAGCAGCCATTGGCAGTGGGATACGACCATCAGCAGCTCGTCCGACAGTTCGAGAAACTGCTCTTTCGAGAGCGTGACCTGTTCCGCTAACATTGCTGCGGCGGCTCAGCTCGTCCTTCAGGCTCTCGGCCTGTTCAAGTACGACAACACCAGCGGCGCGTACAGCGGCGACTATATGTATGCCAACAACGGCGCCGCCGAACGCTCCTTCTACTGCGGCGGCTACTGGAACAGCTCGGGCAATGCTGGGGTGTTCTACCTGGGCGGCAACGGCGTTCGGTCGAACACGTACGCGCCCATCGGTTTCCGCTCCGCTTTTTATGAAGCCTGATCGCTGAATCTCTGTGTCCTGTTATGCTCCGCGGCAGCGGAGCATACGACTTTTTCCGCGCGAAGCGCGGAATTTTTACAAACAAAATTACGCTTTTCCGTAAGGAAATTCCGTTTCCCTGTTTCCAATGTTCGAGCGTGGTATGATATTCCGCACCCGGACGGAGGGGATGGGAGATGGAAAACGTCACAGGCAACACCAATGACTTCATGCTGTTGCAGAAGATCCTCGACATGATGGATTATGCGTATATCGCCCTGCGGCAGTTCCCCAAGTCCGAGAAATACGCGCTGGCGACCGACATCAAGCGCTGCATGGACCTGATTCTCGGTTACGCCATCACGGCGCAGAAACGCTATTACAAGCGCACCACTCTGCAGGAGATGGACGTGGAGATAGCGAAGCTCCGGGCCTATATCCGGCTGTCGTACAATCAGCGGTTCATTTCGATGGACAAGTATCAGAACTGGTCGGATATGGTGGTGGAGATCGGAAGAATGCTTGGCGGATGGCTGAAGACCGTCAACAGTCAGAAAAGCCGGCAAGGGGAATAGTTCATTGTTGCAGCTCCTTCTACTGCGGCGGCAACTGGAACAACACGGGCAATGCTGGGGTGTTCTACCTGAACGGCAACAACGATCGGTCGAACACGAACGCGAACATCGGTTTCCGCTCCGCTCATGCCCAAAAGTCTCATGCCGTGCGCTCACGGGCACACGGCCAGTACCGGGCATAAGGGAACTGTTTCCCGGGTCAGCCTGTGGCCTGCAAATATTCGCCGGGAAGGCCGGCGTTCCGATGAGGTCCAAACTCATACGGCGCCTGTCAGAGACGGCTTAGAGGATTTGGCAGAATGGAAAAGCACTCTCATGTTTTCGAGGAGTTTGCTACCTTCGACAACATGTATGACGGTTATCTGCTGGCGAGGCGCAATAAGCGCTATCGCCCAGAAGTGCTGGCCTATTCTGCCAACCTTGAGGAAAACATCATCAACGACGTCAACCGCCTGCAGTGGCGGACGTACGCGCCCGGGCAGCCGCGGCCGTTCTATGAATACTTTCCGAAAATGCGCCTGATCCACTCGCTGCCGTTCTCCGACCGGGTGGTGAACTGCGCGGCGTACCTCGTGCTGTGGCCAATCTACGAGCGGTCCATGTACGAACACTCCTACGGAAGCATCCCGGAGCGCGGCCAGCTCAAAGCCGTGCAGACGCTTCAGCACTGGATGCAGATCGTAGACGGGAAGCCGGAGCAGTGGTACGTCGGGAAACTGGACATCACCAAATTCTTCTTCCGGATTCCCGTGGATGTACAGATGCGGGAGATGACAAGGCCGCTCAACGATGAGCGCATGACCTGGTTCCTCGACACGGCCATCCACTGCGACGGCAGGCCATTCGGCCTTCCGCTCGACTGCACCGACGTGACTACGGCGGAGCGCATCTGCGGACTCGGAATGCAGGTCGGCTCTCTGATTTCCCAGACCACGGCAAACGTGGTGCTGACGCCGCTCGACCACTATATCAAGCGCGTCCTGCAGATCCCGTATTACATCAGGTACATGGACGATATGATGATCCTGATGCCCGGGAAGACGGACTGCTGGGAGGCCATTGCGGAGATCGACGACTTCCTTCAGGAGCGTCTCGGTCTGCAGCTGAATCAGAAGACCGCCGTCGTGCCTGTCGGTACCGGCGTGGAATTCGTGGGCCGGATGGTATGGCCGGGACGGGCGTCGCTCCGAAAATCCACATCACTGAATATGAAGCGGCACCTCCGCTATGTTATGGAGCATTACTCCACCGGGGAGCTGCCGCTGGAATACTGCGAGAGCGTGATCACGTCGTACCTCGGGCTCATGAAGCACTGCGACTGTGACGCTCTGAGAAACAAAACCCTCGAGGACTTCGTGCTTGTCCGAAAGCACTTCGGCGTCGAGGAAGAATATGAGGATGACTTGCCGTTCTGAGCAGGTCATCTTTCTTTATGGAGGGAAATGCCATGCACTGGCTTTCAGTTATCGCACAGTATGCCGGATACATATCCGGCATTATTACTTTTATCGCCATCCTCGTGAAGCCGGTGAGGGAATGGCTGTTCGGAATCCGGGATCTCCGTGAGGCCGAGCGGTGCATGCTTCGCGCGGATATGCTGCGCACCTATTACCGGCACAGGGAAGAAGACAGGATCCGTCAGTATGAGAAGGAGAATTTCCTCCTCGAGTACAAGGCTTACAAGGCGCTGAAAGGAAACAGTTTCATCGACGACATTGCCAAGGAAGTGCGGAGCTGGGAGGTCATCACATGAGCAAGGCAGAAAGCGCGGCAGCATGGATCGAAGCGCTGGCCGCAGATGATTCCCACGGGTACGACCAAGGCTCCCGATGGGGTCCCGACTATGACTGCTCGAGCTCGGCCATCAAGGCGTACCAACAGGCCGGCGTTCCTTTAACATGCACCTATACCGGAAACATGCGCGGTAATATGCTCTCCAACGGATTCAAGGACGTTACCGCACAGGTCAACCTGGCAACCGGCGCCGGACTTGTCCGCGGTGATGTGCTTCTCAATGAGAAGTCGCACACCGCGATTTATATCGGCAACGGCAGACTGGTGAATGCTGGAGGGAATGAATTCGGCGGAGTGTCCGGAGGCAAGAGCGGAGATCAGACCGGGAAAGAGATCCGCGTCATGGGCTACTACAATTTCCCGTGGGACTGCGTACTGCGGTACATAGAGAAGGGTTCCGGTTCTACGCCTTCCGCCCCTGCTTCTCCGGAAAAGGAGCCGGTTAAGGGCGGCACCTATGTGGTGCAGTCCGGGGATACGCTTACGGCTATCGCCGCGAGATTCGGCACGACAGTTGTGGAGCTGGCCCGTATCAACGGCATTGCCAACGTCAACCTCATCCACGTCGGGGACGTGCTGAAGCTGTCCGAGGAGTCAAGCTCTGCGGAGCCTGCGCCTGTGTCCGACACGGTCACGGTGAGTCTGACGCTGAAAGCCTCCGCGTGGTCGGAACTGAAGAAGGCCGCACAGAAACAGGGCGTGAGTGAAAGCAACCTCATCAACACATTGTTCACACCAGCGGTGTGAGAAAGGAGAACTATATGGCCAACATCATGAACGGGTACATCCTGAACATCGTACAGATGATCCTGCTCGCCATCGCCGCCATGATCGGCATGGGGGTCAAGAAGCTGTACAACAAGTACGTCAACACCGAGGTCAAGAAGTCCGTCGTCCGAACCGTTGTCCGGGCTGTCGAACAGATCTACAAGGATCTCCACGGCAGTGAAAAACTGGAACAGGCTATCGCCCGGGCTTCGCACATCCTCGAAGATGAGTACGGCATCGACATCGGGGACTATGAATTGATATCCCTGATCGAAGCGGCGGTCAATGAGTTTAATGACACCTTCCGCAAAGATCCTGACCCGCCCGAATCTGAGTCCGAAGTCGAGCCCGCTGAATAACTGAACACAGAAAACGCCCCTGCCATTTCGGTAACTCCACCGATTTGGCAGGGGCTTTCTTTTTTGCGTTTACGGCCCTGTGGCCCGCTTTAAAGCTCCGGGGATATATGAATATGGGCTAACGGGCTCACCGGCGAATTCGGGCCGTTGCAACGGCTCAGAGTGGCCGTCAGGCGTCAAACAGATCGCCTGTACTTTCGAGATAGCGGTAACAGGTGGCTTTCACTGCGTTTTCGGAAGACCAGCCGCCTATATTGGCCACGGCGCCCCACGCGTACCCGCAGAGGAATCGCAGCCGGAAGATGGTCCGAGTTCGGATGTCGGGGATGGTGTTGATGAATGCCTGGATATCTTTCTCGCCGGCCTCGACGATCCGTTCCAACCGGGCGACCTCGTCCTCCTGCGTGGCGATCAGTATTGCCAGCTTTCCGACCTTGTCGCTCACACCCGTCCCGTGCGGCATTGCGTCATATGTCTGGGCTCGCATGACAGACTCTCGCATGGAGCGCAAACTGTCTCTCGCCTCGGCCAGTTCCATAACTGCGTCAAGGTGAAGGTTAAGCTCCGTCAGTGTCATTACACGCCCCCTTCCTCATGTGAGCTCGTCAGTCGGATTCCGGCTCGTCGGGTCTTTTCTTTCCGACGTGCTTCCTATACAGCCCGTCCGGACCCTGCACGAGCGGGAGCTGTTTCCTCCGCGCGATCTCTGCCGGCCACCATCCGCAGTCGCGGCATTTGAGGACGCTTCCGCAGAGCTCGTCGTGATGGAGGTCGCAGCGCATGACAGGCTTATCGTTCTTAGCCATTATACACTACCCTCGCAATCTGTCCAATCGGCCATGAGCTTACCTCCCGGTCGAGCCGAAGCCCTTTGCTCCGCGCTCGGTGTCAGGCAGCTCGTCGACGATGGTGTAGCCGCCGAGCAGGACGGGGAGGATAACGAGCTGGGTGATCTTGTCGCCCCGGTGGATGTGGTAGGAAATATCCCCGTGGTTGTACAGCTTGCAGACGATGGAGCCTGTATAGCCGGCGTCGATCACTCCTTCTGAAGTGATGTTGTGTTTGACGTTCAGTCCCGACTTGGATTTGAGGAATCCTGCGTAACCGTGCGGGATCTCCACATGTACACCGGTGTTGATGGTCGCGCTGTCCCTGGCGGGTACGACGATATCAACGGGGCTTTTCAAATCCATGCCGGCGTCATCGGGATGCGCTCTTTCGGGAGCGAACGCCTGCGGGTCTAAAGCGAATCGCATCTTGTTCCAACCTCTCTTTCATTTCGTTCAGCAATGTGCTTGTGTCGGCCAGCGGACAATCTCTGTCGCGCTCGTCGTAGATCCATTCGTCGGACGCGCGGAACAGCTTGAGGGTCACGTTGCACTGATAATCCGTGACGCCTTCGAGGTTGTCCATCCTCAGGCACGGACACTCGCCGCATGTTTCGGGCATATCCATGCCCCGTATGATTACACTCATTCGGATTCCTCATTTTTCAAAATCGGTTTTGGCCCGTCGATGAAAAACTCTTCGACGGCAAAGTGAAAGGCTTGTCCGCATCCCGCGCACGGGAGGATCGGAACGCCTCGGAAGGTGTCGGGCTTTCCATTCCCACCGTTGGTGAAAAGAATATGGCCGCGCTGTAGGATGCACAGCAGTTCATTAGTGGCATATATGGCCGCGGGAGCTCTGTCGTGGGCGTACTCGAATATGCACATCTGCCGAGTGATGATCTCGCAGGCTCGCTGGTAATCGGTCCAGGTCCGCGAGCGGTAATCCTGGAGTTCAAAGGGAATCTGTCTTTCAGCCATTTCCAGTCCTCCCATTCCAGAAGATCCGAGCCTTTTCTCTGGCCGCTTCCGGGTTCTTCGCCCGGATCTCTTTTCTTGCATGGCAGCGCAAACACTGGATAAAGGCTAAGGTATCGCCGTTGTTGAACCATCTTTCGTTTATGACAGAGTAGCTCGCCCGCCCTCCGCAGAACGGGCATGCGTCAAATTCCTCAGATGTCCGCGAATCTGATACGCCAGCGGCACCATCAGTTTTCCCGACCGCATAGCCAAGTTGGTAGCCGACAGCATAGCCGCCGTCTGCAGAATTAAGGTCCTCAATGGCGTCTGCCCCGCCGAGGTAGGTCACGCGAATCGCGTACCCGTTCTCGATTTTGTGCATGTGGTCATACGGCGTTTTGGCCGCTGTCTCGCCCTCGGAATACCACACAAAGGCGCCGCCATCGGTGAGGCGTTTGATCTTGCCGATCTCGAAGCGATTTCCGTTTTGATAGATGATGTATTCACCCTCTCGGAACTCAGCCATGCTCCAACCTCCTTATCTCCGCTTCGGCCTCCTCCCTTGTGAGGAAGATTGATGTTCCTATGGCTTCAAGGTCTTGGAGCCGGAAGAAGTGCGGCTCCAGCCATGCGCCGTCGTGCTGGTTAAAGTCCAACCGATAGACCGCCGTTCCAACTTTGCAGGGAAGGATGACGAGACGTCCGTCTTTTTCTGCTTGGCTAATCTCCTCGAATCGTTCCGCAGACATGTTATCAATCATTTTCAAACCACCCCACACTTTCTTCGCCGGTCTCGCTGTTTCGCCAGATCTGAACGGTGCAGTTCTCGTGGATTTCCTCAACGTCATACATCGCAGGCTCTACGAATATCAGCACCCGGCTGTTCCATTTCTTGATCGCCTCTATCGGTGAGAACGACCATTGCTTATAGATCTTACAAATCGGACACCCGACCCAGCCGTGACGGTGGGGCTTGGGCTCGTCCTTTATCTGCCCGGGGCCTCCGCAGAACGGGCAATCGGCGAGTTCGTATTCATCCATCGGAGCGCCTCTTTTTGTCGCGGTACCAGCCAATAAGGGCGCAGATGGCCACAAGGACCATGATCGGCAAATCAAACATTTTCATCCTCCTCCATAATCCGAATTCTGATGTGGATAGCGGTGACGATGACCAATGCCACAAAGGCCCCGAGAAAAACGAGCAGTTCTTCTAACCTTGTCATTGTCATTTCCGCTTCCTCCACGCATTGCGAATCACACAAATGATCGCCCATATACCAGCGGCCATCAGGCCGATCGCTACGTTGGCTGCGATGTCGAGCAGTGCGTCCATCAGTCCCGCCCCCACCAGTCATCGTCTCGGCTGCTGACCACACAAGCCGCATAGCAGGCGACTACGATGAATACCAACGACATGCTACCGACGATTATCATTGCTGTTTTCATTTATCTGCCCTCCGTTTCACAAACATGTCGTAAACGGCTCCCGAATAAATCCGCTTGCCGCACAGATCGCACTTGACGCCCTTCCCCTGGTAGGCCCCCTTGATGGGGGCCACCTTGGTGAAGCTGTAATGCGCTTTGTATTCCGCGACGCAGAAGTCGCAGATGGTCTTTCTCATAGGATTCGGCATATCTATTTCCTCCTGAATTCTCCCGCCTTGGGGCAGGTGGCGAAGTGTGAGACGTAGCCGATACCGGTAGCCTTCTGAAGATCACCCTCGAACTCGCAGCTGAGCACCATCCCGTTCGGGGTGACGACCTTGCCTTTCGCTTTCGGCTTTTCCCAGTAAGTAACCGGCTCGGCATTGCATGGGATGGATTTACCCGCAGTGGTTTTTATGAAGATGATCTTCGCCCCGCATGCTCTGCACGTCGACATCATTCTTCCCTCACT
>Ga0310786_10000646_pt1 | contig 55882 bp, 61 predicted proteins | sample AusTroGonzalo_MG_FD_203881 | JGI IMG/M metagenome (GOLD analysis project Ga0310786, IMG submission 203881) | Bovine rumen microbial communities from tropical cattle in Woodstock, Queensland, Australia - Gonzalo_03 (v2) (version 2) | ecosystem: Host-associated > Mammals > Digestive system >...
GGGAGTGCTGTACGAAGTCACTGCGGAAATATCGAGCGGCGCGACCATCACCCCCAACACAAACGTCATCGCCACCACCGTTGCGGCGGAGCTGGAGAAAAAGGCCGATACGGACGGGAACTATCCCAATATGACCGTTGGCAACGCCGAACAGCTTGTCGCTACGGTGGGCGTGGAGGACAAGGTGCCGTACCTGTTCCGCACTTCCGGCGGGTCTGCCGACATCGGTGACCGGGAAGTGGATGAACTTGTCGGCGGGACTGTGGCGTGGAATCAGTTGGTGCGGAATGGCAATTTTGCGAGTACAACGGGATGGTCAAAAAATGGGGCAGTGTTGTCTGCATCCGGCAATGTATTGACCGCAACGATGAATGGTGCAGATGATAGCCCTCTTGTTGGTAATGTGCTAGGAACAATTAGTGGGCATAAATACTTTGTTTCGTCTTATGTAAAATATAACAATACCTTGCCGAACATTACGGTTGCGATTGGTAGCGGTGGATACGACAATGCGTATAGTAGTGTCGTATCGTTAAATACATGGGTGTGTATCGACGGAATTATTCAAAGAACAACAGGCGGCAATGACACCATTAGAATATATCTTCGGACAGGAACGGCAAGCGCAAACGATACAGTGAATGTAAAGGATGTTGTATGCTTCGACCTCACCGCCATGTTCGGCTCCACAATAGCAGACTATATCTATAGTCTCGAACAGAACAACGCCGGGGACGGTGTGGCATGGTTCCGCAAGCTGTTCCCGAAGGATTATTACGCCTATGACGCCGGAACGCTTATGAGCGTTAAGACCTCCGCCCACAGGACGGTTGGGTTCAACGCCTATGACAACAGCACCGGCAAAGCGAAGGTGGTGAGCGGACAGGTATATCAGATCACAGGTACATACACCGCTCTGTCGCTTAACGGCACAGCCGTTGCCCCGGATGAAGACGGATACTTTACCTCGTCCGGGAGCGGCGAGCTGACCGTCACGGGTGGGGATAGCACTACCTGCATTCATCTGAAATGGGACGGCTCACGTGACGGCGAATACGAGCCATATGAATCTCATTCCTACGCCCTTGACAGCGACCTTGAACTGCGGGGCGTTCCGAAACTGGACGCGGACAACAAGCTGTACTATGACGGGGACACCTATGAGAGCGACGGCACGGTGACAAGACGGTACGGCATTGTGGATCTGGGGACACTGAGTTGGTCGTTGGTACAGGCCGGACAGTTTATGTATGAAAACGCATCGTTTGACGGCAAAAACGACACGTACGGCAAGAATATTGTTTGTTCTAAAATTCTTATGGGCGGGAATGCCTATGATGGAGCAACAGATAACGTAGTTTCTGTACGAATTGGAACATATAGACGTATATGGGCGATGTGCTCTGCCTATGCAACGGCATCTGCGTTTAAAACCGCTATGAACGGCGTTTATATGATTTACGAACTTGCCACCCCCACCACCGAATCCGCAGACCCGTTCACCAATCCTCAGATCGTCAACGACTTCGGCACGGAGGAATACGCAGACAGCCGCGCCGTCCCCATCCCCGTGGGGCATGACACCGTGTATCAAGCCAACCTTCGGGCAAAGCTGGAAATGGCTCCCGATTCCCCGGACGGGGACGGGGATTACATCGTGCGGCAGTCGGGCGGACAGAACGCTTACGTTCCCCTTGTGCTACCCCTTGATGAACTTCCCGCCGCACCCGATACGGACGGCACATACGTTTTGAAAGTCACTGTCGCAAGTGGCGAGGCCACCTATTCTTGGGTGGAGAGTAATATAGATAACTTATCTATCAATATCAAAGATGCTCTGCTTCAGAATGCTGCAAAAGCAGCATACATAGACGATGATGGACAGGATTACTACGATGCTTTGCATGATGCGCTATATCCTCCTACTAACCTTTTGAGCATATCTGCGATATATACACAAAGCGGAACGGTTTACGATACGGACAGCCTTGATAGTTTGAAAGCCAACCTTGTTGTGACCGCAACGTATGATGACTCTTCAACGGCAACAGTCACAGCCTATGCTTTGTCTGGGACACTGACAGTTGGGACGAGTACAATTACGGTTTCATATGGTGGTAAGACGGATACATTCACGGTGACTGTCACGCAAAGTAGTTTGGCATATGTTACAGATGGGCTGTTCGCTCACTGGGATGCTATTGATAATCAAGGCACTGGAACACATGATTCTGCCGCGACAACGTGGGTTGATTTGATTAATGAATATACTTGGACGGCATACAAAACAGACGGAACACAAGAGTGGTCATGGGATAATGATGCTCTTGTCCTGAACCCTACTGCAACAGGTAACAATTACAGTTATGGTAAAACAACATTCATGTGCTCAAGATTAGGAACAGGTCTTAGGACTCTTGAGGTTGTTTTTGTCCCAGACAATTTGACTGCGTGTGTAGGTGAGTTTACTACTGATCTTACTGGAATAACTGATGATACAGTGCAAATCATCGGTGTGTTTAGCTCAGATAACACAGTAACATCCGTAGGAGTGCAAAACGGGTATCAAGCTACAAATATAACAACTATAAAAAGTATATCTGCGACGTATGATGCATCATATTCTGCGGTCAAGGTGTATAAAAACGCAACAGAACTCACAACACGAGGTTCATCTCACAGTTTTAGGTACCATGCGAATACAAACATGATTCTTGGTTCTCAGAATAATCAGAGCTATGTTGATGACGATAAGTATGCATTTAAAGGCAAGATATATTCAATAAGAATGTATAACAAAGAATTATCTGCATCTGAAATTGCACAGAACTATGCCGTAGACGTCGCCCGTTTCGGTTTATCATGAGGAGGCGTAAGACATGGCGGTATATAACAAAAGCGGACAAATTATAGCAACAATTGGCGGTGCGTCAAACGGAATTGTAAGTCCCATTTTTGCTGAAAACCATCTCGTTGCGCACAAAGGTGGAAATGCAGGAACGGCAAACACGATTGCCAACTTTGAAACCGGGATAGCAAACGGTTATAAGATTCTGGAGGGAGATGTTCGTTTTACTTCCGACACCATTCCTGTCCTTTCGCATGATGCTACTATTAGCGGTTATACGATAGCCTCCTACACCTACGACCAAATTCACGCTCTCGTCCCAACTCTTGCAAGGTTAGATGACTTTTTACTTCTGTGCAAGCAAAACAATGTCGTTGCCGAGTTGGATTTCACAAAAGAATACAATTCATCTCAGACACAGACTTGCTATGCTACGGTAGCAAAATGCGGGATGCTTGGACGAACAATGATAACAGCCTACACAAGCACTGTGCGAGATTTGCTTGGGATAGACACCAACATTATCGTTTGCGCATCTGGAATTGATACCACAAACGCAGTTGATGGTTTGTCTGATATTATTTCAGCCGCAAGGCTTTGCGTGTGTTCCACATCGTACAGTTCTGTAACGAAAGAGCTTGTGGAGTATATGCACTCCGCAGGATGCCTGTCTAAGCCTTGGACAGTTAACGACACCGCTACGATAGAAACGCTATTTGGATACGGTTGCGACTATATCATCACTGATAGTGTTATACCAGTCCATGTTTAAAGAATGACATGAGCGACGTAGTAATTGCGGCGCTGATAGGTGCGGTGGCAAGTATCATCGTGAACCTGATCTCCGCCGCCAGTCAGAGAAAGAAGAAAGCCGTGGAAGATGCGGCGAAAGAACAAGCGTTGGAAGACCGGCTGGATTCCATTGAGAAGAAGCTGGACATCCACAACGGTTATGCAGAGAAACTTGGCGACATCCAAGTTGATATCGCTTACATCAAAGGGAAAATGGAGGGAGCTCGAACATGACCAAGGAATTTTGGAAGGCCGCTGCGATCCGTGCGATCCGTACGGTGTGTCAGACGGCCATCGCTACCATCGGCACCACTGCGGCGCTGGAGGAAGTAAACTGGCTCATGGTGGGCAGTACCGCCGCGCTGGCGGGTCTGCTGTCTATTCTGAACAGCATCGCCACCGGTCTGCCCGAAGTGAGCGATTAACAAAACGGAGGGGAGGGAGGTACAATTCCCTCCCCTTTTTTCTTTAGGAGGATACAACTATGCCTACAACTACTCCGGGTACAACCAGTACCCAGATGGCGGATTCTGGCCACGGTTACGCTCCGCCGCCCGAGGCCGAAGAACTCGATGGAAACCCCAATGGAAACCCCAATGGAAATCCCGATGGAAACCCCAACGGGAATCCACCTACCGGTACTCCTCGTGGTGGTTCCGGAAGCTCTGGTGGTAAGAATAAGGAGACGTACGACTTTCGCATGCCCGGTGCTGACCCCGGTATGGACGCTCAGACCAGGCAGCAGCTCTCCGAAGAGCTGAATCCCGAGAGAGACCCGACAAGTCTTGACCGGGTAGACTACTATGACCGTACGTACCTCACCGATCTCGCCAATCAGCAGATCGAAACCGCCAGGGAGCAGTACAACCAGCAGATAGACCGAGCTATGGACACCCAGGCGCGGGACCTCAACCGTGCTCTGGCCGACGCGCAGGGGCAGTTCCAGGAGCAGCAGAACCAGATAGCTCTTGATGAACGCAACGCCATGGACAACGCCGCCCTGTACGCTCAGGCACGGGGCGACAAGGGTGGGATCGGCGCCGCTCAGTACAACAGCGTACAGAATACCGCCGCCAAGAACCGGCAGTCGGTTCGCGAGGCGCAGACGAAGCTGGCTACCGATACCGCGAGGCAGATCAGCGACCTCCGTGCGCAGGGTGAGTTCGAGCGAGCGGACAAAATGTTGGAGCTCACGCAGACTTATCTGTCCGAGCTTCGTGCTATCGAAGAGTACGCCGCCAACTACAACCTGTCCGTTGATCAGATGAACACCGCCATCGCTCAGTGGGAGGAGGAGTTCAACCGCGCTGCTGAGCAGTATCGCACACAGTTGGAGCTGACCCTGACGCAGATGACCGGGATGTGGTCTGACGGTACGCCCACCCGGGAAGCTCAGCAGCAGACCCAGCAGGCGCAGGCGCAGCTGGCCCTCAGTCTGATCCAGTCCGGCGTACATCCGGATAAGCTGTCCAAAGACCAGCTCACCGCCCTGCAGACTCTCTACGGTATGAGCCGCAGCCAGATCATCACGCTGTACAAGAAGTCCAAGAAGCAGAGCAAGAAAAAGTAAGGAGGCACAACATGCCTATTCCTAAAAACCTGTTCGAGAAAAATCCCAAGCCCGTACAGCCGGTGCAGCCCGCGCAGCAAGAAGAGCCTGAGCAGCAGGCTCCGATTCCCGCACCCAACGTATCAGTACCCAAGCGCGTCGTTGTGGCCAACAAGATCGCTGCCGGTCAGGTGCCCCAGCCCGATACAGCACAGACTTCTCTGCCCGAAGCGCCCGGAGCAGTAACCGCTCCTGCGGTACAGGCGTCTGTTCCTAAGCCCGCTGCGGGTGGTTCTCCGAGAAAAGTCACGGACATCTACAACTCTGTGTCAAGCAAGGAGAATAATCTGCTCAACCTTGACACGTCGTACTCCACCTCGCGAAAATCCGAGCTCTGGGACGTGTACAACCAGCAGGTGAAGCCGGCGTACGAGGCGTACAAGAAAGCGGAGGAAGGGCTCAAGAACGGCACCGTGTCTCAGGCTGAGTACGACGCCGCACGGAGACAGTACTCTTTTGTCTACAACCAGACGTCTCCCCTGTGGGATGCGTACAAGACTCTACGGGATGCTGATAATACTTCCGGCTTCCAGAACTCCAGCTCCGAAGACATCGGGACCCAGCTGGATAGGTGGAACACCGCCTACGACGAGGCGGTAAGCAGCCTTGAGCAGAGCGGCGCGAAGTTGGGTCAGATGCAGACCCAGTACGAAGCTCAGGCTCAAGCGTATGCGGATGCCATGAAACAGTTCGAGACCGACGTAGCGGCATTCAATTCCAACAAAAAGCGGACAAAAGAGCAGCTTGCCGAGCTGACAGAACGCGCCGCCAAGCTGGACGAGCAGCTGAAAGAGCTTAACGCTCTGGAGGACGAGTACTCGAGAGCCGCCGGAGAGTATCGCGCCCAGAGCTGGTACCTCGGTGACATGGAGTACGTGCTCGGCGCCGGGCTGGAATCCTGGAAGAAGAAGTACATCGAGGAAAACCCCTGGTATATCTGGGCACAGAACGAAGGCGCCAAGTATGATGAGAACGGACGGATGATCAGCATCACCTCCAAGTTTAACGATCTGTACGACCATGTGCAGGAGCTAAACGAACTGGCCAAGACGCAGACCGGTGAGGAACAGCAAAAGACATACGAAGAAATGGCCTACTACTACGGCCTGATGAACACCGGCCTGGCTCTCGCCAATATGAGCAGTGACGAGGTAGCGGAATCCCGGAAGTTTTTCCAGGATAAGGTCGATGCGTTGAACACCGAGCTGCAGAATTACGCGCATATCGAGTCCATACTCTACGGGCAGAGCAGCTCAGAAATCCAGAAAGCTCCCGAGGGCTGGGATTATGAGCGGGACTTTGAGGCGGACCTGGCCAGGTACAATGAGCTGAAAAACCAGGTAGCCGATGCGCAGTCATGGATACAGAAAATCGACTCCAGTGAGTATGAGAATGTATACTCGGAGGTTATCAGCGGACTGAGTCAGAAAACGCAGGACCTGGTCAATGACTACATCCTACAGACCGCAGACCCTCAGGCCGCAGCGGAAGCGCAATATGGGGAATACGCTCAGAACCCGGCGCTGTATGTGGCTACGATGACCCCCATAACCGGAGGAGTGAATTTTAACCAGGGTTATACTGACCCGCTCAAAGCGCGGCTGGATTTGGAGGACGCGCTGAAGAAAGAGGGCCTGACCTCCGATCAGGTTGCCGGCATCATGCGGTACGTACAGTACGAAGCCAACGCGACCCGGATGGACCTGTATGCGAAGAACTTGGCCGAAGACGCCGCGGAAGCGAATACCTTGTCCAACTATCTCAACCAGCTCTTCCTCGGCCTTGGCTCTGGTACAGGAGCTATAGACCTGGCCGTGCAGGGAGCCTGGGAGACGCTCAAAGCCTCCACCGGAAGCGACTATGCCAAGCTCGGTCGGGAAGACCTGCAACAGAGTCTGCTCGACCCGTACTTAGGGAAAGCCGCGCCGCTGGACTACAACACTTTTTCTAACCTCGGCACGGTCGGTGCGCAGGCTATCGGTCAGGGCGAGTATCAGCACATCTTCGACGAGATGATGGAAAAGTACGGCTCTGATAAAGAGAAGGCGGAGAAGATTGCACAGCGCTGGTACAACGTCTACAACCTTGCAGAGTCTATGGGTCAGAGTACCCTTATCGGTCTCATGGGCGGCGCAGGATTCAAGCAGTCCCTGCTACTCCTGTCCGGCAGTGCGGCATCCCAGACCATGCGGGATATGCATGAGCAGGGTTATTCGGACGCTGCTTCTGTTGTTGGCGGCCTGATGTCCGGTTTTGCTGAGTACATCACCGAAAAAGTCAGCCTGGAAAACCTGCTCAGCACGTTCAACCGAGCCAACTTTGCGGGGCTTTCCAAAGCACAGATCGCCAAATCTCTCGGCATCAACGTACTCATGCAGACCATCGCTGAGGGCTCCGAGGAAGGCGCTTCTGACCTGCTGAATACTCTGTATGATGAGGTCATCGGGCGTCTGATGAACGGCGGCGTGTCCCAGATTGAGATGTCCGCACTCAAAGCCCAGCAGGAAAACCCCGGCATGAGCTGGGACGAGGCTCTCGAAGGCGCATGGAAAGACTGGACCACACAGCTGAAGGACGACATGATCGCCGGTGCTCTTTCCGGTGGACTCATGGGCGGTGGCGGCTACGCCATTGGTTATGCCGGTGGTACCGCGCAGGCATACAAGACAGGCAGAGAAGTAATCAAGCAGGGCAACCAGTATGCTCTGGCGGATGCGGCTCGGCAGGCGGCGGAGAGAATCAGCGCCAAGGCTGTTGAGCTGAACCCCAACATCGACCTGAACAACCCCCTGCAGGTCGGTCGGCTGCTTAACGGGTACGCGAGAACAGCATACCTTGATATGATCAACGAGCGGCTCACTGAACTGGGCGAAGAGAACATCACCCCCGAACTGCTGCGAGCTGTAAACAATGCCGCCGCCGGGGATCATCTGCTGCCTAACGAACGTGCTGCCCTGGCTAACAGTAAGTACGGTTCTCAGGCCCTGTCCGAGCTCAAGGCGTTCAACGACGCCCTGCTTCGGGCGCAGGAGACCGGCGAGGATGTAGACCTCGAAGGCGTGGAGGATTGGGCCATTCCTACAAATGGCGTTGAGGACTCTCTCCTGTCGACTTACACAGAGTCCGATGAAGCCGCACAGCAGTACGGAGCGAGACGCATGAATGAAGTTGAGCTCCGATACAGGGCTACACAGGAAGCCAATCCGGGCGCGACTGTACTGACGCCCACCGCCGACTCCCTCACCAACGCCGGAGCCGATGCTCAGACAGCCCAGAAGCAGGGCGCTCTGCTGGATCGTGTGTTCGACGGTGAGAACCTTAAAGGCCGTGATCTCGTAGACCTCGACCTGAACAATAAAGCAGTGCGCAAAGTGTTCGTCGAGCGCACCGGTCTTACCGGCATCCCCGACGGACCGATCAGCAGCAAACTGAAAGCCGCCTATGTCACACAGGTGGCTTCCGAAAGTCGGGCAGTAAAGGCGCGGCAGGCAGACATCGCAAGAGGCGCCGAGATGCTCCGTACAGCTGCCAACGATGAAGCCAAGGCACGTGCCGAGGCGTTCATGAAACAGGCCCAGGAAGCGCCACGGAATCCGTACGTTGAGAAGGCTAAGAAGCACGGCATCACCGATAAGAACGGAAAGCCCAAGCCTGTGGGTACCCGTGGGAAGAACGCCGAAGCGCGAACCGAGCGCGGCGAACAAAGCTTTGAGGAGCTCCGGCGCAAAGAAGCGAGAAAGAAACCCATCCAGACCCAGGGACGTAGAGCAACGGACATCATCAACGAAGTACGTCTGCGGTCAGGCAACTCAAGGCTCGCGGGCATTGGTGCGTTTGAGCAGAGCATGGCTGCGCAGGGCGTTACGTTCGCGTCTGCGCAGGAGCTTGACACGGCGTATAGAATGTACTTAGAAGAGAACGGCCTTACCAAAGCCGAAATTGACGCTGTGGTGGCCGCTGCCAGTATGCGGAATGGAGGAAACACGAATGGTATACGAAGTGGTACTGGAGAACGGACAGTCAGCAGTGATGGACGAAAAGGAGCTGGAGGAATACGCGAAGCGTCTGAAAGCACCTCGGGCCGGAGAGGAACAAGCTTCGAGCTCGGAATCCCGACAGGAGCAGAGCAAGGCAACCTGACTGAGGTTTCCACCGAAGAGGTGGAGAAATCGGAGCGCATGACCAGTGCTAAGCAGCTGCTTACCGACGCCGGAATCAGCGCCGAAAACGTACATTTTGTACGCGGAAACGGCGAGTTTATTATGATCAAGACCAAGGCCGGCGCGGTCATCCCCGTGCGCGGCGTTTACGATCCCGCGACACAATCCGTCTGGATTCTCGCGGATGATTCTTCAGTCGCACGGTTGACACCGAAGCAGATCGCTAAGCACGAGCTGTTCCACCACTATGTGAAGGTGCTGCCTAAGTTGTTCCAGCAGGTAAAGGCGAGCATGAAGGCCAACAAAGTGCTTGAAGCCGCCGAGAAGATAGCTTCCGAGCGCTACGCAGCCGGGGCTAACGTGTATGGCGAGGGTCTGGACCGCTACCTCGAAGAGGTGATGGGTGATGCTTACGCCAATGTGAACACCTTTACCGGAGCTGACGCGAAACAGTTCAGCAGGCTGATAAGGGCTTGTGTCAACGACGCGCTTATGAAGTCTCCTGCGGACGTAATTGCTACAGACGCTCTGTTGACAGAACCAAGGACAAGCGCCATCGAGATACCGGAGGCAGACAAAGACAGCCACCACGATAACCTGGGCCGCAAGTTGTCCAAGCAGATGGACGAGTACATGCGGAACAGCTACATGCGTATTGACAACAGTCTATCCAAACCGCTCATGGTCATGTATCAGGGTGGCCGGCTTGGGTACTTGACGTTTCCCTCCGGGCGATTTACATTTTGGTCGGATCGAGCGGAGGTATCCCGTACTTACTCTCAGGGTAAGTACGATGACCACGTTACAACTACACATGCCCAGGAGCATACAAAAGCCCGGAAGAAGATTGCTGAGCTGGAAGAAGAGTACGAGGCTAAGAGCCTACTTGCTTCCTATGGTGATAAGGATGCCGAAGCAGCTCTTGCCCGTATAGATGAGGAGCTGCGCAAACAGCATGCCGAGGTTGAACCCTTTGCAAAGGATATATACGCGCCGAGTAAAGATCGCGAGGTATTTCCCCAGGAGCCCAAGACTATTGAAGACGCCAAGAAGCTCATCAACAGATACGGCGCGTATAACCGAGCAGCAAAACTCGTTGATGTAAAGGCCGAGGATGCACTATCCCTGCTGCTTGGGGACGACGTGCAGAACTTTGAAGATGCAGTGTTCCAACTGCTCCCCACTCTTGACATGCTGTACCAAGAAGCAGAAGCAAGCATGTCGGAAGTCGACGAGGTGGAAGAGCAGCTCGGCGAACCCTGGTGGACGCAGGATGAAGGCATTGAGGACCTTCCTCCGCCCCCGTTTGGTGAAACGTCTCGTGGGTCTCTCCTCGACGAGATTGCTGAGCTTCGCAGCTTAGCCGCTGAAGCAGTTGCTTCGGCGCTCGATTATGACTCGACAAAAAGCGTATCTGACGCGTACAATATGTTTGAGGCCCTGAGTGAGATCGCTGGCTCCGACCTTGATGGAATAATGGACTATGCATACGGTTTCGGGTCTGATTTCACTGCATCGAAGGAGCTTCTATCCAGACTCCGCAATTTCCGGCAAGCAGACGTAAAGGTGAATTGGGAGACCGCAGCAAGCTACGCCCGAGCCACCTACCAGCTTTCGGAAAACAAAGACGCAAGTTTCACAGGGCTGCAGGTCTCGGGGATGGGACTGAAAAAGGTATTCCCCTCCGAGCAGGATATCATCAAATATGCTACGGAGCTGTACGAGAGTATCGGCGATCGTGGCATTTACAGCTGCTACCTCAACATTACACACCCGCTTATCGTCGACTGCAGGGGACTGAGCTTTACTTCTCTCAACAAGCTATCTGTAAAGGAGTTCCCGGAGAAAGAGATGATACAGCAGTGGAAGGAGGAGAAGTTCGGTTACTTTTCCACCAGTATCCGCTCCCGTGACGTGGCGAGATGGGCCTCCGAACAGGTGGACCGCGACACCGGAGAGCTGCTGTACGATGGCGTGATCCTGCTGAACTCCAAGGATACCTTCGGCGGCTACGGCACCAGCACAATTGGTGGCGATCCCTCGAGTACGGTTGCCATTACGTGGCAGAGCTGGACTCCCAAGTCCACAGCCAACGCTACTCCTACGTACGACGAGCGTATTACGTACAGTGCTGTGGAAGACACTGACGCCGCAGTAGCCAAGGCTATGCACGAGGTGGAGTGGAGCCATAATCGGTCGTCCGAGCTCAACTCTGTAATCCAGAGACTCAATGCTCTGGAGAATGTAAGCGACGAGGAACTGTACGCGGTACCAGAAATCGCAGAGGCGGAAAAGAAATCTACTCGTGATATAGAGGTCCCTGAACAACCCGAATGGGCCAATGAACGAGAAATCGTCAAGCAGAACTTTTTGTCCCTCGGCTCGTATAACAGCGACTCCGAAGGATCAGGTATCGACAAGTGGAATGGACCTGTTGACCACGACAGAATGGCGTTTCTTGTAATAGGTCCCCCGGCGGCTGGTAAGTCCACCATAGCTGTGAACGAGCTGTCCGAAGCAAACCACGCCCGCATCATCGACAAGGACGAGTACAGACGATTCTTCACTGGTAACAAAAACAACGAAGACGCCAGCTTTGTCGAGAGCCCGTCAAGTGCTACGCGAAAAGCCATCTACAAGCATGCTGTTTCCAACGGAGAAAACTTCGTGTGGCCCCTTGTTGGGCGTGGTGATTCCGTACGTAAAAATGCCATAGCCTTGAACGCAGCCGGATACAAGGTGTATCTTGTGTATGTAGAGGTGAATGAGAACGCATCCCTAAGTCGTGTACTTACCAGAGCGTTCCCGTCGGATGGCAGCAAGGGGAGATACACGAACATATCCTACGCCAGAAGCGCCGCTACAGAACCAGGGGCAAACTTTGCGTCTCTCATCAGCGAGAAGTTCGCGGATGGAACTCCAATCATCGCCGGAAGCGCGAAGTTCGACAACAGTGTTCTCGGTAGAAACGCTGTTCTTGTTGGAGAAAATACCGTCCCCAATCTGAGAACAAACAAGCAGACCACGAAGAAAGGAGCAGACAATGACGGAAGAGGAACTCAAACAGAGCAACATCAAGGATATGGTGAACGGACTGGGAGTCAGCCCGGAAGCCGCGCAGAAAGTCTGCGAGACAATAGGGGATCAGTGGGAAGTGTCTCAGATGCTGACAGACTGGCTGGACGAGTGCCGGGCGTACTCGGACCGGGAGGTACTTCAGAGAGCCGAGGAAATAGCGAAAGCTCTGCACGAACCTCAGCGGTAGAGTCCAAAGTCAGCGGCACCGAGGCAAAGAAAGCTGTCCGCAAGGCTGAGTCTGCGGCAAAAACCGCGCAGGCTAAGCAGGCGAAGGCCGAGGCCAAACTGAAAGCCGCGAAGACCGAGCAGAACGCCCAAGCTGCTTTGCGGAAAGCACAGAAACAGGAACAGACGAAGCGTATCAATGATGCGCTGAAACGCAATCGCGCCGGAATACAGGTTGGGACAAACTCCGACTTGTCCGGTGCGATTGATTATGCTCTCCAGAAAGCCCGGGCGGACAAGCTGAAAGCCATCGAGCAGGCCAACATCGACAAGCAGTGGGCCGTAAAGATGGCCGAGTCCAACGGCGAACAAGAAGTCAAGCGACTCCAGCGGTTCTGGCAGGACAAGTTCGACTACGCCACCAAGACTGACAAGCAGTGGGCCCGTGGCCTGAAATCTTCTACCGAGCGCTCCACGAGAGCAGAGGGTCGAAGACGAACCAAAGAGGCCGTAACTCTGGATCGCAAAATCCACAGCCTTCCCGCTACCACAGCTGCATCCTATCGCAAGAGCTACAACAAAGCTTCCCAAATGACCATCAACGATGACCAGGCAATAGCCACGCCGCTGCCGTTCGCGAATGAGTACGACAAGGACATGCCGGGTATCGCCACGAGAGCGAAGCAGGCTTTCATGAAGGGCTACGATGCCGCCTATCGCGCCATGGTCAACGCCGAGCAGGAGCTCGACCGGATGGCGAAACTCCAGACCCGGACAGACGACTTGTCCACCTGGATCAATGTGGTACGGGCGAGTAAGTCCATGCCCAACCAGTTCTACGAGTACGGTCTGCTGAACAAGAAAGGCGACATCATCGGTCCGTCTATGCGGGAAGTGTTCCTGTGCCAGGACGAGAACGGTAACATCGACCAGAAGATGCAGAACGCTCTGAACGACTACATGTTCCACAAGCACAACATCGACCGTATGTCGCTGAAGAGCAGAGCTATGGAACGTGTAGCTGCATTCGAGGCGCAGTACCCGTGGCTCGCGGACATGCCGGATAATGAGTTCCGTGTACTCGTGGCCGACGAGAACCCCATCGCACTGGAGTACACTCGCCTGCTGAAAGCCGCTAAGGAAGCTGTGGACAAACCCGTACTCCCCGACGTGGACGGCAAACCGGTAACTGCAGCGACCTCGCAAAAGGTCGTTGACGTGTATGAGACTGAGATGCCCTGGCTTATCGAGAAGGCCGAGACCATCTACGACTGGTGGAACATCTTCATGGAAGAGTGGGCTGTCGGTACATCCATCACCGAGGAGCAGTACCAGCAGATGCGGGAAATCTACCCGCACTACGTTCCCACCTACCGTGCCAAGTCCGCGAAGCATGCCGGATACATTTCCGCCAACGCCACCGGTCTTAGCGCCGGAGAGATGACAAAGAAGGCGAAAGGCTCCGTCGCAGAACTGCAGCCCATGGAGGACCAGTTCGTGCAGAGCCTGAACCAGATCGTACGTAACAACCGACAGAACGACCTGCTGCGCAACCTCGTGGAAGAGCTGCTGTTCGACGACGAAGGAGTGTTCAGCAACTTCGGCGTGTTCGACTGGGCCAATGCCAGTCCGGCTCTGAAGCAGGACCTGTGGGACTTTGCTGATGAGACGGAGAAGACGGCCGTTGAGAAAGTAAAGATCAACGGTGAGGATGCGTACCACGTATCCTGCTGGGTAGATGGCGTGAAGATGAGCGCCTACGTAAACCGCGCCATGTTCGAGGGTCTGAACTTCCTGTTCGACCGCACTTCGGACTTCCAAAAGAAAGCAGTCAAGGCAGGCACATTCCTGACCAAACCCATGAAGTCCATGATAACCGGACACAACCCCTTCTTCGCGCTGAAGAACGTCATCCGAGACCAGCACACAGCTTTCTCCAACTCGCAATCCGGGCTGGCCTACGGTAAATACCTCGGCCAAGCTGCGGCGAAGATAGCAGCCAACCACGACGACTGGGTAAACTTCCAGGCGCTGGGCGGTGTCTCTTCCACATTCCACAGGATGGAAGGCGGATTCTCGCAGGAGATGCAGAAACGAGAGGGCGTGGTGAAGAAGATCGGGAACTTGCTCAGCACTCCGGGTGACATCTCCGAGTCTGTGTCCCGATTCGCCGAGTATCTGGCTACGTTGGATAGGCTGGGCGGTGACACATACGAGAACCGACTCCGTGCAATTAGGGACGCTGCTGAAGTCACCGTTGACTTTGGTCGAAGCGGTTCGTGGGGCAAGGTCATCAACGCCTGGGTACCCTACTGGAACCCCAGTGTGCAGGGCCTGGACAAAGCCATCCGCAACATCGCTACACAGCCCAACGTGAAGGAAATGGCGAAACGACTCGGCCGCGTGGCTTTCGTGAACACCCTTGTGGTAGGCTTGCAGTACGCTCTGCTTACCGCTCGTGGGCGGTGGAAAGAGTACGAGGAGCTCTCCGACAGGGTGAAAGACCAGTACTACTGCTTCCCCATCGGAGACCATAAGTTCCTCAAGCTGCCTAAGTCTCAGGACTGGGCCGCGTTCATCGCCACGCCCATCATGCGTGTGATGGAAGGCGCCCACGGCAGGGACGACCCGATGGAGGGCTGGTTCGAGTCTGCGCTCATTCCGATGATGCCGTTCGAGATGCGCGACGTGTTCGGTATCGGGAAGGAAGTACCGGCTATCATCCCGGTATTCTACTCCCAGATGCTGGACCTGAAAGAAAACAAGAACTATGCGGGCGGAGCTATCATACCGTACCACCTGCAGGATGTATCCCCCAAGGAGCAGTTCGACGCTGACACCTCGGTATTCGCCTACTACTTCGGGCAAATATTCAACGCCTCTCCTATGGCCGTTGACTACATCATCGACGACTATATGGGCAACTTCTGGGGAACCGTAGCACACGCCATCCCATTCATCAGCCCCCTAAGCCCTGTTGGCTATTACAGCGGTGAGACCAAGTTCAGCGATAAGGTACTCGACGCGGCACAGACTATCCTGTCCCCCTTCGTATCGGACAACCGGTACAGCAACTCGACTATGGCCAACTACTACTCCATGCTCGACGAGCTGGAGCAAGAGGTCATTGACGCTGGGGCGCACGGGGACAAGACCAAGGCCGAGCACTACGAGCTGTACATGGCTCTCACTCAGTCAGGCGGATACGTAGACCAGATCAAAGCTCTAACAGCCAAAGCGCGTGAGTACACCAGAGGCGAGGAGCAGGCCGCCATCAAGGAGGCCGCTGCCGGTACAGCCGACCTCGCCATGGAATTCGTGGAAAAGTACCTGGCCGGTGAAATAGAGGACCCGAGACTATGGATGACCTACCAGGGGTACGGTGAGAAAATCCTGCACGAGGCAGAGGCGCTCAAGAAGTATTCCGAGGAGTTCAACTTCGGCGGAAACCTCGGCAAGCCGACTGTGTTCTACGACCGCACCGGTGACGTGGATATCAAGTACGACCTGAAGGAACTCGGCGGCGAGTGGCAGGACACTTATGTTAAGATACGTGAGGACGCTTACCGTGATGCACTCAACACCGTCATCTCGTCTTCCAAGTACCAGGCGGCCAAGCCTGTAGACAAGGCGGCTATGCTTGAGGAGGCAAAGCGTGAAGCTCTGAAGAAGGCTGAGACTTCCTTTGCACAGGCACTCCGCAAAGCCAACGTGAAAGGCGAGAGTGTCGGCAAGACAGACTACTCGGAAGCCCAGAGAGCAGCGGCATACAGTGTAAGCTGGCTGCTCGGCAGCAGCAAAGCCTACGAGCCTAAGATTACTGACGAGCTGCTCAACCTGTACGACTACCACGACTCGTACCAGTTCATGCCCGCTGACACCAACCGCAGCACGTTCAACGTACAGGACCAGGACAAAAATGTACTGATCTACACGCTGAACAAAGAGCAGAAGCAGAAGTACTCGGAGCTGTACCACAAAGCAATCACGGACTACTATACCGAGGTCATCAGCTCTTCCGAGTACCAGGCCGCCGGCACCGAAAAACGCGCAGCTATGCTGGCCCGGGCCAAGACCTACGCACAGGAGGACCTGAACCAGGCGTTTGGCGACTGGCTACGAGACACCGGCGCGACTCCTACAGCAAAGGATAAGGCGGATGAGGTCATCAGTCTCGAAGCCAAGTACGCGATCCAGCGTATCCTCGGCGACGACCATGCTATGAAGCAGGAAGTCACGGACGAGCTGATCCGGCTCTACGCCTACGTGGACGCCGGTGATCAGTCTTACCTCCCCATCGACCAGGCGCCCAAGTCCTATGTAGACGACCGGAACAAAAAGTATCGGTGGGACCTGACCGACGAACAGCGCGAAGTGTACATGGGTATGATGTTTGACATCTACCAGACCGATGTCCAGAAAGTGATGGGCAGCTCGGCGTACAAAAACGCGTCCGACTACGAGAAGGCGCTCATGCTGAGCGATGTCCGGTCACGACTGGCGGCTAAGGTACAGGCCCAGTTCAAGAAGTGGCTGCGCGATACCAACGCGCCACGTACTCTGCGGTCCTCCTCTGAGACAAAACAAACAGAGAAGAACATCGCCGCCGCCGGAAAGACTGTGGACAGTATCCTGGGTAAGGCTCGCAAGTACAAAGAGTTCTACAGATTGCTGTCGGGAAAAAAGAACTAAAAATTTTTTAATCGTACGTGTTGACATTCCTTCATACGTGTGTTATAGTGTCGACAGTAAAACAAACGAAGGAGGAATGTCAACATGGCAAGCAACAAGAACGAGTGGGGCAAGGAGAATCTGAGGACCCTGTCCTGCAGAGTACGTATCGAAGATGCAGAGAAGTTCAAGCAGTACGCCGCATACGTCGGTAAGACTACTCACGCTCTCCTGCAGGAGTACGTCAACAAGTGCATCGACCTCAACAAGGAAGTCACAGTGGCCCAGCGCAGTGCGGTGGAGCGGCTGCAGGTAGAGGTCGACATGCTCCGTCGCAAGCTCAAGGTCGCGGAGGCTGAGGTCCAGCAGGCTCGATCCCGAGCCGTAAACGCTGAGGCCCTGGTAGACAAGTGGCTCAGAAGCGCCGATGAGAAGTAAGAGAAGCCCTGTAACGGTACACCGTTACAGGGCTTTTTTCTATGCCGGCGGGCATGTGCGACTCCTTTCCATGAAAATTTGCAACATATTTGCAACAGGGTGTACAGCGGATACAGCGGACAAACAATAGCATATCCGGGCATATCCAGGCATTTTTGCCAGATTTGCGGCGAAAAAACTTCTTCCACACATATGCAACTATTTCAAGGAAAGCCCTGATTTTTCAGGGCTTTCCGGATTTCTTGCAACCAATTTGCAACAAATTGTGCAACAAGGGAAAAATCATCCGCTCAAAGCCGCTCTGACCTTTTCGTTTGTGCTGGCTTTGCGTGTGTCCGCACGGTAGTGGGTGTAGGTCTCCAGCGTAATGCTCGGGTCGGCATGCCCCACCACGGTCTGTATCTCCGTGATGTCCAGTCCCTGCTCGAACAGCTTGGTCACGTAGGTGTGACGCAGCATGTGCGGGTGCACGTGGAAGCTGAGCTGCTTCTGCAGTCTGGTCCACAGGGCAGAGTAGGCCGGGGAAGAATACATCGAGCCCTTGGAGTTGGGGAACACGAACACTGACCGGGCCTCGCGCTTCTTCCCCATCAACCAGCGCATGAACTCCGGGGTCACAGGTATGTCCCGCACACCTGCGTCAGTCTTCGCGCCGTCCACGAGCTGGGGCACACCGGTTGATACGTTCGTCACCACATGAGCTGTGACAGACACCGTGTTGCTCTCTGGGTGCACATCGGACCAGCGAAGGGCAGTGACCTCACCCCGACGCATACCGGTCTGCAGCATGGCGTAGATGGTGTCACCGAGCACCGTGCCCTGTGTTACCCGCAAGAGCTCGGCCTCCTGCTCGGGGGTCAGTGCCTCTGCCTTGCCGGTGGGCTTGCCCTGTGCCTTCATCGTAAGCGGTACAGGAGAGCGGAGTATGATGTTGTCGTCCACAGCGGCATTGAAGATCGCACGGAGCAGGGACAGAATGGCAGACTGTGACCCCTTGCCGAGGTCGGAGCACCGATACATAACGTCCCGCACATGAGCAGCGCGGATATCCCTCACCTTCATGTTACCTATGACAGGGTATACGTGCAGCCGGAGTCGACTGCGGAGCAGAGTCAGCGTGTTCTCTGTGATGTACGGCTCCTTGGTAACACGCACCCAATGATCCGCATACGCCTGGAACTTGGTATTGTCGTCAACCTTGATACCGAGGCCCAGTTCTTTCTTGAGCTCCGCCATCTTGGCGTCGAGCTCGGCCTGTGTCTTGGCTCTCACGTACTTCCTTTTTCCGTTGGGGAGCTTGAGAGTCGCTGTTTTGTACTTGTACTGTTTTGCCATTTTGCGTTTGCATCATGCCCGCCAGCGTGAGTGCAACACTTAATCCTCCGGTAAGGGTATGCGCTTGTCCATGAGTATCGTACCTATGACACGGAGGTCCCGACCGGAGGAAGCCCATATCCGTTCATCGGCATCCCGCCGCTTACGATTGAGCGAGAACAGATATACATTACTATAACTGTCTACACAGCACTGCTTGACGAGGAAGCCACCATCAAGGAAAAACGCGCCGACCTCTCCGTCCTTTGGTAAACGATTCACACCGAGGGCTATGCTGCCATCATGCAGATACGGCTCCATGCTGTCACCGTTCACGTGGATGGCAAAGTCGGCGCGGAGATCGTCTGTCTCGTACTGCTCCATGAATCTATCGCCGGGGTACTCTGACGTACCGGCAGCAAAGGACTGCCCGAACAGGTAGACCTTCTTCGTCTGCTTCCTCGGGGCATCAGTTGTAGCCGGGACATTTACCACAGACAACACGGCACGGACAGCAGCCTTGATGTCGGGTGATGCTGCCTCATACTTTACAATGATACTGAGCGCTTCGGTCGAATAGACCGGGGCGCTGTTTTTGTTTATTGGCCTTGGGTCGAGATCATCGAGAGTGTAGCCAATAGCATGAACGATTCTCTGTACCGCTGTAACACTTGGGTTCTTTGTCGCGCCCGCGAAAATTTTTTCTAATGTAGGCTCCGGAACACCAGATTCGGCGGCAATTTCTTTCGTTGTCATCCCGGATTGTGCCTTCAGCCGCTTGAGAATAGTGAGCCAATCCACAATATCTCCTCCTTTCAATGTGACTATACCACAGGAAAACAACCGAGTCAAGATTTTTTCCACCGGATTTGGAAAAATAGGGCTTGACAACCACCATTTGTTATGGTATACCATTATCAGACAACCAAAAATGGTGGTTGAACCGAAAGAGAGGTGAGACGATGCTAAGAAATTTGAAGGCCGAGATGGCACGAGCCGGACTGAACACAGACGACCTGGGCCGGGAGATCGGCAGGAGCGGGCGAGCTGTCCGTAGCAAAATATCGGGCACCACCAGCTTCACCATGCCGGAAGCTATGGCTATCCGGCTGGCCTTTTTCCCCACCCTGTCGCTGGACTACCTGTTCGCGTCGGACAAGGCGGACCCTGGAGGTGAGTAACGTGCCTGTCTACACAGTCACAGAACTGGCTGAGCGGTGGCGGTGCGGCACCGACAGCATCTATCGTATGATCCGGTCCGGGAAGCTGAAGGCTTTCAAGATCGGGCAGGACTACCGCATCAAGGAATCCGAAGTAGAAAAATATGAGGAAGGAGGCTGACACCGTGCCCGCCAGCACAACGACCACAGCACCCAAGAAACCCACGTTCAGTGACGTGAAGATCAACGACGCGCTGAGCAAGGCCACAACCAAAACATGCGAGGACTTTGCAGGTACGAACTTCTCGGAAATCGTGGAGCTTATCTGCAAACTGATGTCTCGCAAGATCAGGGAGGAACTGAAACTGTGACAAAAGAGAAAGACATCCTGAGAGAAAAGTACGAGCGCCTGCTCGAGAAGCTGGAAGCCACCGACCCCATTGAGTACCCCCGCGAGTTCGTAGGCATCCTCGACATGCTGGACCGCCTGCACTGCACCATCGACAGGCACCCCGAGCCGCTGGGCTATAGCCCAATCGAGAAGCTGCCCGACAGACTGCCTGCGTCCGAACCCTCCGTGGAAGAGTACACCCCTCCCGTGATGGAGGTCGTACCTGCCGAGGAGCCAGCTCCCGCCTCCTACACCAAGGAGGAAGTCCGCGCCGCTCTGGCAAAGAGCCGGAAGAACGGTGTGAACGTGACCGAGCTCCTGGCTGAGTTCGGGGCAGAGAACTTTACCGGCTTGCCCGCTGCCAAGTACGGTGAGCTGATGAGCAGGCTCGGGGAGAACTGATGCCCGGACTGCATGCAAGGGAGACCTCCCCGTCCTCCTCAAGCAGATGGCTGGCATGCCCTCCCTCCGCCAAGCTCAACGCCAAGCTGATCGACCGCTTCGGCGAGCAGAGCTCCCCCTACGCGGAGGAGGGTACCAAGGCTCATGCACTGGCTGAGCTCAAGCTCCGACACGAGAACGGCATCCTCAACGACTTCCACTTCAAGACTCTCCGTGAAGCCATGGGCGAGCTGCCCAAGGAGATGGAGATGTTCACCGACCGATACGTGGACGTGGTGCTGGAGAAGTACTACGAGGCGAAGAAGCGATGCCCCGACGCCCAGCTGCTGGTAGAACAGAAGCTGAGCATGGAGAGATGGATACCCGGGTGCTTCGGTACATCGGACGTGGTCATAGTGTCGGACGAGGTGCTCATCGTAATCGACCTCAAGTACGGGAAAGGCGTACCGGTCTCCGCTGAGGGCAACTCACAGGCTCGCATCTATGCGCTTGGTGCTCTGGCCGAGTTCGGTGACCTGTATGGATTCGATGAGATACACACCGTGATCGTACAGCCCCGACTCGACAGCATGTCCGAAGAGGTGCTCAAACGATTTGAGCTGCTCGCCTGGGCGGACTGGGCCGGGGAGATCGCACAAATGGCCGTAAAGGGCGAGGGTGAGTTCCACACCGGACCCCACTGCCGATTCTGTGCCGCCCGTGCCATCTGTGCTGCCCGCGCAGCCGAGGCCATGGACATCTTCAAGCACGGCTTCGACGAGCCGAGGGTCATTCCTGACTCCGACATCCCCGGCATCCTCAAGGTGCTGGACACAGCAGAGGAGTGGATCAAGGATATCCGCGCCTATGCGCTGAGCATGGCGAAGCAGGGCACGAGCTACCCAGGCTACAAGCTTGTACGTGGCAAGCGACCGGGACGTAAGTGGAAGAACGAGGAAGAGGTAATCAACCAGCTCGCCCGGGCTGGCTACGACCGGGACCAGTATGAGGATACCAAGCTCAAGTCCGTAGCCGAACTGGAGAAGGTGCTGGGTAAAGTATCCTTCGACGCGCTCCTCGGCAAGCAGGTGACGCAGGGTGAAGGCGCCCTGACCCTCGTGCCCGAGGACGACAAAAGACCTGAATACACCGCGGCTGAGGCCGCGCTGAGTGATCTAATCGAAAAAGGAGAAAACGAAAATGGCTAACTACAACAAGAAACTCAACGACACTACCGTCCGCATCGGAGAGGTACGCTTCTCCTACGCCAACGTGTTCGAGCCCCGCTCCAACAACGGCGGCGACCCCAAGTACTCCTGCGCCATCCTGATCCCCAAGGATAACGTGGCGGCTGTGAAGCTGGTGAAGGACGCCATCGCTGCCGCTCAGGAGATCGGCAAGGGCAGCAAGTGGGGTGGCAAAATTCCCAAGCCCTGCAAGACTCCTCTGCGTGACGGTGACGAGGAGCGCGACGACCCCGTGTACGCCGACCACTACTTCATCAACGCCAGCGCCACCACCAAGGTGAAGCCCGCAGTGAAGGTACTGGACGGCGGCATCCTGGCCGACGCCCTGGACCAGGATGACTTCTACTCCGGGTGCTACGGCGCGGCTGTCATCAACTTCTTCCCCTACGACAGCAACGGCAACAAGGGTGTCGGCGCCGGTCTGAACGTGGTGCTGAAGACCCGTGACGGTGAGAAGCTGTCCGGCGGCATGAGCGCCGAGGACGCTCTGTCCGGTCTGTACGACGACTGATGCCCACCCTGTTCATAGACATAGAGACGCGAAGCCCCGTGGACATCGGGGCTTCCGGCTCCTTCCGGTATCTGGACGAGGCGGAGATCATGCTCATCGCCTACGCTGTGGACGAGGAGCCGGTCAAGGTCATAGACCTGACCAAGACCTCCAACCCCATCGACACCATGAGCCTGAAGCACATGCTCTGCAGCGAGGAATACACGAAGGTCGCCCACAACGCAGCCTTCGAGAGGTACGCGCTGAGACGATACTTCTGGTCAGAACTTCCCCCGGAGCAGTGGCTTGACACCATGGTGTTGGCTGCCAACTGCGGACTCCCCTTGTCCCTGGGTCAGGTAAGCGAAGCACTTAACCTACCCTCTGACAAAGCCAAGGATAAACGTGGGCGCGACCTGATCCGCCTGTTCTGCAACCCGAGGAAGAACGGTACGTACTTCTCGGCGGAGGATAGGCCGGACGAGTGGGCCGAGTTCGTCGAGTACAACCGGCAGGACGTGGTGGCTGAGCGTGAGATATACAACATGCTCAAGCAGTGGACGCCGGATGACAGGGAGCACAAGCTCTGGTGTCTGGACGCACGGATCAATGAGCGTGGCGTACGTATCGACAGGACCTTCGCCGCCCACGCTGCTGACATGGGCAACCGTTTCAAACAGGAGCTGCTTGCCGATGCGCTCCTGCTGACCGGACTGGACAACCCGAACAGCGTCAGTCAGGTGAAGACGTGGCTGGCCGAGCAGGAGGGCATAGAGGTGCCCAGCCTGAACAAGAAGGTGGTGGCTGACGTGGTGGCGCAGCTGCAGACCGACGAGGCCAAGGAGTTCCTTGCCATCCGGTCCATGATGTCCAAGACCAGCGTAAGCAAGTACGACGCCATGCTCCGGTGCACCACCGACGAAGAGCCCCACGCCCGGGGATGCTTCCAGTTCTTTGGAGGACACACCGGACGCTGGGCCGGGAGACTGATACAGTTTCAGAATCTCCCGCAAAACAAAATCGCAGACTTAGCGGAGGCCCGGGAACTGGTGAGGGCCGGAGACTACGCCACGGTAAAGGTCCTATACGACAACGTACCTGACACCCTGTCACAGTTAATCCGCACAGCCCTCGTCCCCGAACCGGGCCACCGCTTTGTCGTTGCTGACTTCTCCGCCATCGAGGCCCGCGTGACTGCGTGGCTGGCCGGGGAGCAGTGGCGACTGGACGCTTTCAACGAGGGCAAGGACATCTACTGTGCTTCGGCCAGTCAGATGTTCAAGGTCCCGGTGGAAAAGCACGGAGTCAACGGACACCTGCGTCAGCGTGGCAAGGTGGCGGAACTGGCCCTCGGCTACGGCGGTGGAGTCAACGCACTGCTGGCCTTCGGTGCTGACAAGCTGGGCATGACCGATGAGGAGATGGGCGAGACCGTGGGGATGTGGCGCGAGTCCTCCCCGAAGATCGTAGCCCTGTGGAAGAAGCTGGAACGCGCTGCCATCGCCTGTGCTTCCCGACACACCGAGAAGGACAGCGGAGTTCCCGGCGTACGGTTCCAGTGGGAGCGGGGGATCATGTGGATGACCCTCCCCTCCGGCAGACGGATGGCGTACTTCAATCCGGAGTACAGGGAGTTCGCCCGGAAGAACGGCTCAGGCAAGTGCCTGACCTACATGGTACTCAACCAGACCACGCGCAAGTGGCAGAGGGTGGAGACCTGGGGCGGCAAGCTCACGGAGAATCTGGTCCAGGCTGTGGCCCGGGACTGTCTGCGCGAGGCGCTGCTGGCACTGGACGAGGACGGCTGGGATATCCGAGCCCATGTCCACGACGAGATCATCTGCACCGAGCCCATCGACTCGGGCAGGACGTGGCAGGACATGGCGGCGCTGATGACCAAAGGCGCTGACTGGATGGAAGGACTGCCACTGGCTGCTGACGGATATGATTGCGAGTTCTACAGAAAGGACTGATGGGATGTACTGCGACTACTGCGGGGAGGTCATCATGATCGACGACCCGCACTACGAGATGCCCGACGGAGACATCGTGTGTGATGATTGCCTCGAGGATTGGGCAGATAAGTACCACCTGATGGGCGCGGTCGACTTATGCGGGGAGGGAATGGACGATGTTCGAGTACCCTGAAGACCCGAAAGAGCAGATCGAGCTCTGCCTCAACTGCCCGCTCCCGGAGTGCCTGGATTGCATACGCTGGGGTAAAGCACCGGAGAAGATGGGCAAGAGAAACAACAGATACACGATAGGAAAGCTTAGCGTGTCTACTCTGATCCGTTTGTACAACGAGGGAAAATCCGTATACGAGATGGCCGGACCGCTGAACATCAGTGACGGCGCGTTGCAGAAGCGGTTGAAGGGCTACGGACTTCCGACAGCGAAAGCAGGAAGACCCGTGCTGACCAGAGAATACATGCTGGAGCTGAGCCCTACAATAAAAGCCAGATTAAATTGGGAGGATTGACATGGCTGAATTGACAATCACTTACACAGCAGAGATCACAGAGATTCACACCGGACCGGATGAGGACCTGGACAAGGCGCTGGAGAATGTGGCCTCTCCGATATTCAAGGATATCGTGGAGGCAGACCTGCTCGGCGCGGCGGAGGTAATTGCCGACGTGCACATCAAGGACTTCAAGGTGTTCGTTTCAAAGGAGAAGACCGATGAAGACATTCCCGAGTTTTAATAAGCTCATGTCCCGGCTGGGCTGGGTACGTAAATCGGAAGCCGACATGTGGCGGCAGATGTCCAGCAACGACAGCGCTCTCGCCGCCGCTCTGGTAGATGAGCTTCGTAAAATGCAGGAGGAAAACGACAGGCTATACGAGGAGCTCGACTTCCTGCAGGACAAGATACTACATGTGTGCCCAGACTTTATCCGGGACGAGGTAATGAGCAGTGCGTTACACACCGAGACCACACCAAAAACTCGCAACAGAATTCCTCAAAAACCATAAACGCGCAGGGCTATTCTTGGACATGGGGTTGGGCAAGACGGTTGTCAGCCTGACCCACGCCAAGGAACTGCTCGACGACTTTGCCGTGAACAAGGTGCTGGTCATCGCTCCGCTGCGTGTCGCCCAGGACACCTGGAGCCGTGAGTCGGAGAAGTGGGACCATCTTAGGGAACTCCGCATCTCCCGGGTCCTGGGGACACAGGCACAGAGGAAGGCCGCGCTCTCCGCTGACGCCGATGTGTACGTCATCAACAGGGAGAACGTGCAGTGGCTGGTGGAGTACCTCGGCAAGAGCTGGCCCTTCGACATGGTGATTATAGACGAGCTGTCCTCGTTCAAGAGCTCGAAGTCTAAACGATGGAGGTGTCTCAAGCGTGTCATCAAGCTCAGTAGCTACGTCATCGGGCTCACAGGTACCCCCGCCCCTAACGGTTACATCGACCTCTGGCCAGAAATTTTCCTACTGGATGGTGGCGCTCGACTTGGGCGGACACTGGGTGAGTACCGCAGTAGATACTTCAGTCCGGGTGCCCATAAAGGTCACGTCGTCTACGAGTGGCGACTCAAGCCCGGAGCCAAGGGAGAGATAGACCGGAAGCTGTCGGACCTGTGCCTCAGCATGAGCAAGGAGGACTGGCTTACCCTGCCGCCGGTACTGTTCAACACAGTCACGGTGCGCATGAATGACCAAGAAAGGAGACTGTATGACGATCTTCGAGTTCATCAGGTACTGCCCTTACTGGGAGGAGAGCTGTCAGACATGCAGTCTTTCGACTCAGCCGTCGTCGGAGCCACCGCCGCTGCCCTGTCAAATAAGCTCCTTCAACTCGCCAATGGGGCTGCCTATGACGATAACGGTTCTGTGTTCCACATCCACGACAGAAAGCTCGACGCCTTAGAGGATATCCGCGCCGAGTCACATGGCCAGCCGCTGCTCGTGTTCTACTCCTACCAGCATGACCGGGACAGGATACTCGCCCGGTTCCCCGATGCGGTGGTGATGGAAGGCAGTGAGACCATCAGCAGGTGGAACAGGGGAGAGATACCCTTGCTCCTGTGCCACCCGGCCTCGGCGGCTCATGGCCTAAATCTCCAAACAGGTGGTCACATCATCGTATGGTTCGGTCTTCCGTGGAGCCTGGAGCTGTACAGTCAGGCCAACGCCCGGCTCAATCGTATGGGCCAGGGACAGAGCGTCATCGTTCACCACATCGTGTGTGAGGGGACGCTGGATGAGAAGGTCCTGTCCGTACTGGGCAGGAAGGAACAAACACAGAAGAGCCTGCTGGAGGCTCTGAAAGGATACCTGCATGAAGAAACAACCGGATGAATGCAGAGCGTGGCTGGAGAGCTACGGCGAACTGAAGTTGGAAGCGATGCGCATGACACGCAGACGCCGCCAGCTGCTGGACCAGGCCACGCAAATCACTTCGCGCATCTCGCCTGTTCCGGGTGGTGGCAGCGGAGATAAGGAGAAACTGCTTGCCGCTTTGGCTGACGCAGAGGGCGAGGCATACCGTAAGGAGACGGAAGCACTGGAGAGGTACGCCGAGATAGAACAGTTCATCGACGCAATCCCCACACCGGAGAGCCGTACCATCCTGCGCCTCCGCTACCTTGACCGGCTGCGGTGGGCGGACGTACGACGGGCAATGACCAAGAGCAACCTCTACTACGAGGAACGACAGATATACAGACTCCACGGGCAGGCACTACGCGAAGCCCGGGCCGAATGGAACAGGAGGAAGGAACATGGATAAATATTCAGAGCTTATTCGCGCCATGTCGGAGGCTTTCATCACAGTCATCCGCTCACTGGAAGACGAGATCGCCCGGCTCCGCGGCGATAAGGAACTGCTGGAACTGGAGCTCCGTGAACTGCGGGCGAAGACAGATACCTGGTGGGAGGTGAAGTGATGTACGAGGACCTGGTACTGCAGCTGCGAAAGAAGGCAGCTGGATACAATGCAGAGGGCGTGTTCGATACCAGCGCTCTGCTGATGCAGGCTTCGGATGTCATAGAGCAGCTGGAGCACACCATCACACTTCCCCATCCGGAGTCCACAGTAAAGGGCTACCCTCTCGACGAGCTGCTGACCTTTGCCCTGCTCTGCCGCCGACACGACATTACGGAGGATGACCTGCACGACTTCTGCACCAACGCTGTCCGAGGATTCGAAGCCGGTATGGAGGACCTGCGCAGGTCCGCCGAGCGGGCGTGGGAGGAAACCTGTGAGGAGTTTTGGAGCATGGCGGATAAGATCAACAACGCCGTGGAGCACGACATAGAGATCAAATTTGAAATGGGGGACAGAACAAAATGAACAGAAGCATCCGCTGGCTGCTGGCTTTCCTGCTGGGGCAGACAGTCTCCACAGCAGCCCTCATCGTAGGCCGGTCGATCACCTACACCTACAACGAGGTGGCCTTCGTCATTATCGTCAGCGTCCTGGTGGACCTGGCCATACTGTTGGGTATGCGCCTGTCTGTCCGGGAAGCGTACGCAGAGGCTTACGAGGAGGTCAGCAAGTATGAGTTCAAAGAGTAAGCGCACCAAGAAGTCCCCACAGTTCACACTGAACAAGGCGTTCAACGCTGCGCTGACCATCTTCCTCTGGGCGTACTGCGGCATGCACGAGCCCGACCACGAGGAGATGCACCAGCTGGCCAAGGAGATCAGCTCTGTCCGGGACAGCCTGTCCACCGGGCGGCTCAAGCTCTGGGAGATCAGGCAGGCACTAAAAGAAGAGTACGGATGGGAGATCGAGTGATGCTCGAAAAGAAGTTGTTTTGCGTATATTGCCACACATCTCCGAACGGAAAAAAGTACATAGGAATAACGAGCCAGAAACCAGAGAGACGGTTCGGCATCAATGGCAGCCGATACAAAAGCAACCCGCACCTGTCTGCCGCGATAGAAAAATATGGGTGGGATGCGTTCTCGCACGAGATTTTATATGACGCCTTGACGTTCGAAGAGGCGTCAAAATTGGAACGGGACCTGATCCGAGACTACCGTACAAATGACCGTGCACATGGATACAACCACACTCTCGGTGGTGAGGGTAGGCTTGGCGATCCTATGCCGGAGCATGTAAAGAGCATGCTGAGAGAGCTGAACACCGGATCACATATCTCCGAGGAGCACAAACGCAGAATCGGGCAGGCGAACAAAGGTAAAAAAATGCCGGCAGAAGTGAGAGAAAAAATACGCAAAGCCAATGTTGGCAAAAAAGCATCCGAGTCTACAAGGAAAAAAATGTCCGAGAAACTTATTGGAAACACCCGGCCTGCCGTCAGCGTAATATGCGTAGAAACTGGCCAGACTTTCCCTTCAGTTCTGATGGCTGCTGTCTGCATAGGATGTCACTCGTCGAACATTTCCAGAAGCATACACAAAGGAGGAACAGCCGCTGGGTATCACTGGCTCAGAGCCGAGGAGGAACGAGCGTCATGATTATTGCTGTAGGCAAAAGCCGAAAAGACACCAGATGGCGGAACACCGAAGTCTCATGGTTAGGTCTGGTCGACAAGCTCACCAACCCATACCGGACACACGAGACCATGCGTGAGTACCGGGCCATGTCCAAGGATGAACAGGGCAGGGTCAAGGACATCGGCGGCTTCGTAGGTGGACGGCTGTCAGGTGGACGACGCACCAACGAGAACATCGTTGACCGCTGTCTCGTGACACTGGACGCAGACAACGCAGACCCCGACCTGTGGGATGACCTGTCACTGACATGGGAGTGGGAGATGGTGTGCTACTCCACCCACTCCCACACACCGGAGCATCCCCGGCTCCGCTTCGTAATCCCGCTGACACGCCCCGTCACTCCGGATGAGTACCCGGCTGTGGCTCGTAAGCTGGCTGCGCGCATCGGCATCGAGGCCATGGACCCAAGTACCTACGAGCCCGCGAGACTTATGTACTGGCCCTCCTGTCCGGCGGATGCAGAGCCGTTCTTCCAGTGGGTGAAGGGTGATTCGGTTGACCCCGACTCGGTGCTGGCCGAGTACGGACTGGGCGACGCATGGAAGGACACGACCCTCTGGCCCATCGCAAAGGGTGAGCAGGAGATACGTGTCAAGGAGGCCAAGCGACAGGGCGACCCGTGGGAGAAGCCCGGTATGGTGGGTCTGTTCTGCCGGGCGTACAGCATAGAGGACGCCATGGAAGAGCTGCTGCCCGGAGTGTACGAGCCGGTGGGGAACAACCGCTACACCTACACGGCTGGCAGCACAGCCGGTGGAGCGGTGACGTATGATGGCAAGTTCCTCTACTCCCACCACGGCACCGACCCATGCGGCGGCCAGCTGGTCAACGCCTTCGACCTCGTCCGCATCCACAAGTTCGGTGAGCTGGACGTGGGACATGAGACACAGGAGATCAACCGCAGGCCCAGCTACGCAGCCATGTGCTCGTTCGCCTCGGAGCTGGACAGGGTAAAGAGACAGAGCGCGTCCGAACTGAACGCCACGCTGGACGACATCGCCGATACAGTGGACGCGGGAGCGGGAGACGACGGAGAGTGGGACCCGAACTGGGCGGCTGCGCTTGACCGCAACCCCAAGACCAGCGCCGTCGACCTGTCCATCAAGAACATCGTGCTCATCCTCGAGAACGACCCGAGGCTGAGAGGCGTGGCTGCCTTCAACCTGCTCCAGAACAAGCCGGTCATCATGCGCCGCCCACCCTGGGACACACACACCGATGCCATCCCGGAAGGTGGAGACGCATGGAGGGACGTGGACAACGCCGGGCTCAGGCTGTACCTCGAGGGCAAGCCATACTTCCTCGTAGGTAAGGACAAGATACAGGACGCACTGGACATCGTCAGAGAGCGCCATGCTTTCGACCCTGTCCGAGATTATCTGGCCGGACTGGAGTGGGACGGAGTCGAGCGACTTGACACCATGCTTGTCCGGTGGATGGGAGCGGAGGATAACATGTATGTCCGCGCCGTTACACGGAAGTGGATGTGCGCGGCTGTGAAGAGAGCTATGATCCCCGGGTGCAAGTTCGACAACATGCTGATCCTCGTAGGTAAGCAGGGCATAGGCAAGAGCAACCTGGCCCGAGCCCTGTCGAGGGGATGGTTCACCGACTCGCTGGGTCGTATGGACGCAAGCAAGGATGCATACGAGAGACTATCGGGGGTGTGGATCGCCGAAGTAGCAGAGCTCGCTGCCACACAGAAGTCCGAGATCGAGGACATAAAGAACTTCATCAGCAAGCAGGAGGACACCTTCCGCCGGGCATACGCCCGGGAGACCGGCACATATCCGCGCCGCTGTGTCTTCTACGGCACCACCAACGACCCCGAGTTCCTGCGTGACAGGACGGGGGCGCGCAGGTTCTGGCCGGTGGAAGTGACAGGCTTTGACAACGGTGTGCTCCGGGGATTCGAGGAGGAGGTAGACCAGCTGTGGGCGGAGGCAGTCGTACGGTGGAAGGCCGGGGAAGTTCTGTGGCTCAACGACGCAGAGGTAGCGGCCATGGCAGTGGCGGCACAGGAGTCCCACACCGCTGTGGATGAGTGGGTATACGATATCCAAACCTACCTCGACACCCTGCTCCCGGAAGACTGGGATGACCTGGACAAGCTGCAGCGCCGGGCCTACTTCGACTGGGAATCCTCGGGCTCCGTGGGTGACCTGGGCAAACGAGAAGAGGGCACGGTGAAGAGGACGAGAGTAAGCGGAGCCGAGATTCTGTGGGAGTGCTTCGGTCTCACCAGCGGTCGGGGGAACAACAACAACTCCCGGCGCGTCTCGAACATTATGAACACCATGCCCGGCTGGGGTAGGATAAAAACGGGAGCGAAGAATAATGCGTACCGGGATAAGCTGTACGGAATAGTGTACGGCTGGTACAGAGAGGAGGCTGTATGATGAGCAAGAGAATAGAGTATGACCGCGACGTTAAACCCTGCCCCCTGTGTGGTGCAGGGGTGCGGCTCGTCGTGATGGGCAAGGAGTTTGAGCCCGGAACGATACCCGGCGATGACAGCATCTACCCGCGCTTCAACGTGAGAGCCCACGCCAAATGCCATGAGTGCCTGGTATCCCTTGACCTTGCACAGTCCGGATACTTTGACCCCAAACTCACCACCTTACGTGAGCTGGCTGACACGATAGCGGACGAGGTAGAGAGTCGGTGGAACAGGAGGTATGGAGAGTGAGCAAGCTATACTGGGGTGTGTACCGTGAGTCGTTCAACGGTGGGCGAGAGATCGAAGAGTACAACATCTTCGACCACGGCGGATTCATGCAGGACGTGAAGGAGTTGGCACGTAAGCGGCTGAACAAGGAGCAGTTCTGCGAGAGACTCCGCCGCTCACTGCTGTACTACTACTGGTCCAAGTGCGAGTGGGAGGTGGTCATCAGTCAGTGGCCACCCAGTGAGCGGTACAAGTCGAGGAAGGTGGACGTGTACTCACAGGTCATGCTCAACTGGGATGTGTTCTGTGAGTACGTGTGGAAGCACCGGAAAGAGTTGAAGGAGGTAGGCGAGGAATGAACTATGACGAACTGGTAAAGGCGTTGCGTGATGATAACGCTTGCCTGTCGGTAAAGACTTTGCATGAAGCCGCCGATGCCATAGAGGAACTGCTGAAAGCCGCAAAGGCTATGCACACATGGATTTTCCTCAATTCGTTTGACGAACAAGAGGCGTATGACGAGTGCCATTTGACAGACGAAATGAACGTCGCGCTTGGGTATGGTGGGAAGTGGGAGCTAAGAGCTACACCGCCAAATGAGGGAGAGGGATGACGATAATCACCAGAAAGAAGCAAGCCGAAATTGCCAAACAGCTTGCGGCAATCTATTACACTGCCGTTCACTGGCAGGACGAAGAATGGGAAGATTTTGTAAAGTGCATCGTTGGCAACTGCGCTGACATCGCCTTCGCCGTTGGCGGCGAACGCATGATGGCGATTGAAGTCCCCGCGCTTGTCATGGAATTGACTCAGCGTTTAGGCAAGGCAGAGGAGGGAGAGGAATGAGCAGATACAACAGATGCAAAGAGTGCTACAACATGAAATGCGTCTTTGTCACAGGAGAACGTGAGGACTTCGACACAAGCGAATGTCCCGACTTCCGGGGTATGACCAACGCCGACCGCATCCGGGTGATGACGGACGAGGAACTGGCAGAGTGGATTGCCAAGGACCTCATTGAGCCTGGGTATGACACGTATGACAGGACGTACCAGTGGTGGTTGACGTGGTTGAAGAAGGAGGCCGGCGAATGACGGTTGATATTTTGGGCGCACAGTGGACGCTTGTTGAACGAGCCGAAGCCGAGGATGCGAGGTTGTCCGACTGTGACGGGTATTGCGATTGGACGACACGGCTGATTGTCATAGAACGTGAGCTTGACGGCAACCTCGATGACATGGAGAGGTATATCAGAAAAGTCAAACGCCACGAAATCATCCACGCATTTTTGTTTGAGTGCGGACTTGCAGAATGCACTATGTCCACGCAGGCGTGGTCGCAAAATGAGGAAATGGTGGACTGGTTGGCGCGTTTAGGAGAACGCATTTATAAAGCGTGGGAAGCTGCGGGTGCGGTGGAGGTAGACGATGGTAGCTGACCTCGAGAAGGCTATGCGCGAGGCCATGGACGCGCTCGATCAGTGCGGTGTGCCGAAGCGCAACCGTACTGTGTGGGTACCGGAAACGCTGTTCAGTCTATACCCTGGCCGCTACATCCGTGCTGCACGGAAGCTGAACCTCGAGCTCGGGGTTGTACCCGACGGTGGCTCACCGAGGGATACGATATTCTACATCAACACAGAGGAGGATTACTGGTGAAGACGCGAGAGTACACGCTCACCCTCACCGGATGGAAGGTCACCGCACCGGAGCACAGCTGCCTGTTCTGCGACCACTGCACTGACATCTTCTACGACAGCGGTGGTATCTATCACCTGTTCTGCGACGAGAGCCTCGACGTACAGGCCGGAGCACATGGACAGTGCGACGCCTGGGTGAGCGATGGCAGCGAGGAGGAACAGTCCGATGCGGGGTAGACTGAGGGCACGGCTGGCAGACCTGAGTGTCCGCGTGTGGTGGACATTTCTCGCCCTGTGTATGTGTGTCGTGCTCCACTTCGACCCGGGAGATTGAGGAAAAACGCGCCGCTGTACCGGTGAGGATGGGGTGCGGATGGGGTGGGCTCTCGTATCTGCGAGGGCCCGTTCTTACACGGGGTGTAAGTTGTGCGGGGATTTAGGTGTGTCAATACATCATTACATCAGCTATTACAACACACATAACAACATTGAAATATCTATATAAATTATACTATTGTTGTAATGTTGTATTGATTTTCTCTAAAAAGACTTGACTTATATAAGTGTAACAAAGGTAACAAAAAATAGGGGGGTATACTATATAGGGAGTATACCAACAATTACACCAATAACAACGGGAGGATTTACATGGAACTTGAGCGCGATGTGGAGCAGTATCTTGTGCACCGGGTGGAGACACTCGGTGGGCTGTGCATCAAACACGGACAGGACGGATGGCCTGACCGGATCGTCGTACTCCCGGGTGGTGCGCTCGTGTGGGTAGAGACGAAGCGACACCACGGCAGGCTGTCACCCGTACAGATTTACCGGGCAACACAACTGGCCAAGCTCGGACAGCAGGTCATCAGTCTGTGGAGCACGGAAGAAGTGGATGAGTTTATGACCTCAATCGCGAGCGAGTGAGGTCAACAAAAAAGGGGCGGCACCTATGCGGTGTCGCCCCTTTGTACGTATGCGGTTGTCACTCTAAGTCGAACGCCTCCCCGAAAGCACGGACTGTCCTGCGAAGTCTCTCCGGTACGTAGCCCCATGCCCTATTCCGTATGTCATCCGGGATTCCATAGTAGGGCTCGGCTATTGAACCGGTGATGGCAGCTATCGTGTCGCTGTCTCCGCCAATGCTGACGGCTTTGCGTATGCTGTCCTCAAATGAATCGCTGTAGAGGAAGCATGCGAGAGCAGCCGGCATCGTACCCTGGCTCGACTCTGTGTATGTGTAGTTGTCCATGAGCCAGTCCATTGTTGGTATGTCGTAGCCCTTGTCCTCGGCATACTTACGCAGGTACTCTTTCGTGGTTCCGTTTCTCGCTTCGCATATCATCCCAGCCACAGTAGCTGCCGCGTTACGTGCGTAGACGTGGTTGTGTGTCGGGTCAGCTGTCGCTATACCGAGCAGTTCAGCCTTGTGTACATCATCCGTGACCCAGCCAGCAGGTGAGCACCGCATAGGTGCTCCGTTGCCCCACGAGTTCACAGGTGACCTGCTGTCTGACCACAGCCACGATGCGAACCTGTTGCCGTAAGACTTGTCCGGGTAGTGCCGTCCGAATGAACGCATGCAGTCGACGAGCTCGTTGTACACTGACACGTTCTCGTCGAGCTTGGCATTCACCAGTGCCTGTGCCACTGCCAGTGTCATAACAGTGTCGTCCGTTATCTCACATCCCGGGCCGAACAAGGGGAAGCTCGTCGTGTGTATGTTGTTGAACTCGTAGATGGAGCCAACGATGTCGCCGACGATGGCGCCCATCAGATACTCAGGTGCAGGCTCTGGCTCAGTCGGGAGCTCCGGCATTGGCTGTGTCTTCCACCATGGCTCGAAGTTGTCGATGATGTCGAACAGCTTGGATGCATCGCCGTCGAAGCACACGGCCCGGTCATCTACGTAGCATCGTGCGGTAGGCTTGATAGAGTATATGCCGTCGATGGCTATACCCCACTTGTCGAACCAATCCTGCATGGCTTCACGTCCCTCACGAGTCGCTCCCCTCGTGGACAGGACAACCACCTGGTACCCTGCATCACGAAGCTGGTCAATGGCTTGCTTGATGCCGGGTACAGGGGGGTCGGGGATGACGGCATCCCCGAGATACCCCGATGTGTAGCTGTGTATTACGCCGTCGAAGTCAAAGCATATCTTGCCCATATCAGCACACCATCAGCTTGATGCCGAGTGTTTTGTTCTCGTCCCAGTCAAGCTCCTTCAGTGCGCTCTTGGACACGTAGATCGTACCCACTTTGGGAGCGTCTGTGTCCGAGGGTGTGACTTCCGTGAAGCGTACGGTGTTCTTGGTCTCGCGTTCCTTTGTGAATGTGATGTTGAGTTCTTTCATGTGAGTAACCTCCTTAGTTATATTGTATGTGGTGTGTCAAGTGGGTCGCGTTGTTTGATTGCTCGGTCCAATGAGATAGTGCGGACTGTGTGTTGTCGGACGGTGGTGAACAGGTGTTTCATCCCTCCTCACGTCCTTCCGAGATTCGGCTTCCCACTTCCATAACTGCCTCGCTCATGTCGTTGAACCAGCTCTGGTCATCCTCGTCGTTGCGGTAGTCACGGTATCGTCTGGCAACTTCATCCGCTACATCCGGGTCACGGATGAGGTCGATATATGGCTGGCCCTTGTAGTTGTCGTCACAGATGTCGGCGAAGTACAGCACGTCGTCTATGTCTATGAGGTGTTGGGCCTCGTCAAAGGCCAGCATGAGTTCGGTCTTCGTGAGCTCAATGTCTATGCCGTTTCGTGTGATAATCATATCAGTACACCATCCTTACCACCTCTTCACGTGTGAGGTTCTTCAGATACAGGTACATGGCCGAAGCATCGGGCTTATGTGTCCATCGGCTGTTGTGTCCCCATAGAATATGCGGCGCGTCGTCCGAGGCGCACATGACCCCGTGGATTTCGGGGAACTCATTGGCCAGTGTGAAGTAGTGGTGCCTGCCATCCGAGTGCTCTACTCTGGGATTCACCTCGGGGTAGACGCGAGAGAGTGCATCATACAGTGCTTGCGTTAGTTCGTTGTTCCAGTCCATGTGTCAGCCCTCCTTTCGTACAACGTCGATGGTGAATGTGAACGTGCCGTCTTTCAGGTGCATGAGCGGGCCCTGTGCCATGGCTCGGTAGAACATGCCGAGGTTTCCGGTGAACGTGAAGTGCATGGTGTCGTACACCGGAGCAGGGGTGGGGACGAAGGGCTCAACCGGGAGCGGTTCGTCGGCTTTCTTTACGCCTACCCAGTCCTTGGGTGTGAGTAGATTGTCGATGTCGGACTCGGATGCGCCGGTGAACTCTGTCTTGGCGGGCTCGAGGAATTCTGCGAAGGCGGCCATCTGTTCTTTCGTGGGCCGGATAGGATTCTTCAGTCCCCACTTGCCGAGAACAGTGCATGCGTAGTTGGGTGCCAGCTCGAGCATGAGACCGAGTGCTTTGTTGCTGGGGTGGTAGGTGTCGATGATCTTGCGCAGATAATCGGCGCGAATATCTGCCGGCCACTCGTCGAGTTCCTTCTTCGTGTGGGGTATGTTCATGTTGTAGGTGAGCATAGGTCCGTTCCTCCTTTTCCGTTGGGCTGGTGTGTCGTAGTCGGATGACATGGTTACCTTGCGAGACCGTGAGCCGTTGACCTTGTATCTCGCACTGCGGGCTGTGGCCTTCCTGTCCTTGACCGTGGATATGAATGTGTAGGTTTCATCGTTCATCGAAGTACCTCCTTGTCACGGTGTAGGCATATACGAAGTTCTCGTACTCCTGGTCGCTGGTGATTTCGTCTATCATGCATGCCCGGTACTTGTGAGCCACCATGTCAAGGAACTCCTCGTCGTTGAGCAGGTCCAGCCTACGTGTCACGGATGCCTGGATGCGAGGGTCGCATGACATCTCAGCGAGGTCGAGGACGTATTGCCTGTCCCAGATGTGCTGCTTCTCGTAGTAGGCATCGCACAACTCCCTGTCGGTGAGTGTGATGTCTATTTGTTCGCCGTTGATTTCCCTCTGTATGGTCATGTGTCATTCCTCCATGTAATCGTATACGAACTCACCGTCTCCGTCATATACGTCGGTGTTATCGGTATAGGTGAGGGCGTACCACTGCTGCCATGTGGCTCCGCAGTCTTTGCACTTCATCGGGTATGCGATGAAGTTGTCTACGTGTTCGTAGCTTCCGGTCGTCGTTGTGTCACGTGATCCGCACAACGGACAGGTATCTTCGAGGTTTGCGTACTTGCTTGTGTTGAAGTGTCTCTTGGGTTCGTCCATGTGTCAGCCCTCCTTCACGAGTACAGCTTGCCGTTCACGTAGATGTACAGGTAGTCCTTGTCGGGCTGCAGGTCCTGCGCAATCTCCACGGCTTCGTCTTCGCTGTCTGCCTCCACCAGCATGGTGGCGGTGAACTCTACCTCGTACAGTTTCTTGTGCTCATTCATGTGTCATTCCTCCTTACCATCCGGTGTAGCGCATGGTGATGACCGTGTCATCCTTCACGCTCTTCGTACCTTTGGTGTACATGATGACGGCCACCATGTCACCGACCTCGTAGTCCTCGGGCTCCTGCTTCACCGTGTAGGTGAAGCCGGTTGCCGTGCGGAGTTTCAGGCTGTGCTTGTTTACCTTGGTCACGACCATGGCCTGTGGGTAGATCAGCCCGGACGTGACCAGGTGCAGGACTGTTGCGATAATGACTGCGGCTTTCTTCATGTCACTTGCCCTCCTTGTCCTCGTCGTCGTACCAGACCACGCAGTCCACATATTCCGCAAGGTCAACGTCATACTTGAGAGCCATGCCCTCTTTGTTGTACACACCGATGATGTTGTCATCCCGGTATGCGATTGCGTCCGTGCTGTCCAGCCACCACGTGTTGCCGCTGATGTCGATGAACACTTCGAGGTTGTCATCCTCTACCATGTCCCCGTTTTCCGTGACGTAGAACGCACCTTCTACCGCACTGACGGGCATGAGCAGCTTCGTGATGCAGTAGTAGTCGTTGCCGTCAGAGTCCGTGCCTTCGTCCCACACATAGGGCACGAGGCTCGTGGATTTGTACTCAGACTTGTGAGTGCCCCACTCGTCGTAGCCCCACTTGTCGAAGCCCCACTTGTCGTACTCGATGGGCGTCCACTTGCCGGCGTTCGCATCCCACACCTGAGTGGAACCGTAACGAGGGTAGTAGCCCCAGCCCTTGTACGTGGTGTTGGAGTAGAGCAGTCCGCCATCCTCGGTGAACTTGCCTATCGTGTAGATGCTGCCTGTGTCTGTGAGGAAAGCCATCTTGCTGTCGATTGCGTTCTCTACGAGGAGCATTGCGTCTTTGTTCTCGTAGAACTTGGGCAGTGCCCGATACAGTGGCGCCAGCTGGGATGCGATGTACTCCATTGTGTCGGAGATATCCTTGCTTCGGGGTGTGTTGTGGATGATGCCGTTGTGAGCCACGCCTATGTGGGTGCTAAGCCGCAGCTTCTTGAGCATGGGTATACTGTCGCTGATGGGGAACGGATGGCAGTTCTCAGGCCGCGTCCCACCGTGGGTAGTGATGCGGAAGTGCATCACTACCCCTGCTTGGTCGAGGTCCACGGTCTTGCCTATGCGTTCGAGGGCATCGAGGAAGTCGTTCAGTTTCATGAAGCCCTTCTCGATATGCACATGGCCATCGTGGTTGTACATGATCCCGGCACCGTCCGGGTTGCTGTACCACATGTTGGTTATCGTATCTTCGGTGGGCATCTTCAAGCCCACGGGTTTACAAGCGATGATGCACATAATTCATACCTCCTTGTGTATTAGATTGCGTTGGTCAGGGAACTGGGAGCGACATTCCAGAACCCACGAGTTGCGAAGGGGAAGCTGGAGTTGTGTCCGCCCTCGAATCCATCCCACTGTACGTAGGCCGAGTCGAAGTATCCGTTCTCCGCACCTGTGGTTCCGCCGACAGCTCCGAACAGAATGCCGACGCCAGCTACCGGGCCCTGGTTGGATGCTACACGGTCGCCGACGATGATGTTGTTCTTGGCGAGGTAGAGCATGGTACCCCTGTCAACAGGCGCTCCGTTGGCGAAGCAGTGGATGGCTCTCACATTGGCAGCAGGTACGTACCACTGCCGACGGGGGTAGCGATTGTCGCAGGTGTTGTGCCTGCTGTGGTTGGGGTTGTCCTCGTGCCAGATGACGCCGACGGAACCGACACCATCCGTGGACTCGAGCACCACACCGATGGAGCCAGCAACAGGGTATCCACCGGATTCCCCAGTCACAGTCATGACCACGAGGTCGCCACGCTGAAGGCGATAATCAGCAGGCTCCCACTCGGCTCCGTAGTCCGGGTCGAGTGATGCGAGCAGGGTTGCAGGTGTAGTGCTGGCATCAGAGGCTTCCTTAGACCAGCTGATGCTCGGCCTGCCGGTGGGCACGAATCCATCGAAGCGGCTCTTCACGTAGGTGGTGAGCTCCTCGTACTCGTGGTAGTGAACCACGTCATCCCATGTGGCATTGATGCACTCTTCCAGAGTGTGGTCTTTTGCAAACAGTGCGAGGTTGCTGGCCAGCTGCAGGCAGGCATAGATGGTGGAGACTTTGAGAGTGCCACGGTTGAACCGCAGTTCCACGGTTGCGTTGTTCTGCACGTTCACAGCCGTGTATCTGCCCTGCTGGTACGAGGCACGGAAAATCTCGTCGAGAGCACGAGCCTCGGACAAACCGGGACGAAGCCTGTCCGGGCCCTCGTTGCGGTGGCACCAGTGCATGTCACCGTTACGCCGGGAGAAGCGGCCAATCTCAGGCCACAGCACGTAGGACAGTGCGATCATGCGAGCGGTAGTGCGGGTGATTTCTGTGGCATTGGAGCCGAGCTGGTTACGTCCGATGTGGATGTGCAATCCACAGGTGCCGGCATCGTGAGACTTGAAGTTACGGTTGACGGAGATACGGCAGATTTCGCCCCAAGGGAACACGTTCATGTGCCAGGCCAGTGTGCCGGGCATGGTCACGACCTCATAGCCGTTGTCGAGGGAGCCGTCGTGCTTGCAGTACACACGGTCGGTGAGCGAGCTGATTTCAGCAGCTGCATCGCCGGGGCTACGGCCTTTATCGCACTCAAGCTCCACACCGAAGGTGAGCTCGGCGCCATTGTAGGAGCCTGTGCCATCGTCCGGGCCAGTGGTGCCGAACACAGGGCAGGGCTTATACCCGTAGTCGTGGATGGCTCGGCTGTTGCGGCGATTGTTCTCGTAGCAGGAACCGCAGTAGGGCTCGTCATTGTCGGACCAGTACACATCATCAGTGTGTACGATGTCGCCGCAGTCGGCGCAGATGTACCAGTAGTCAGAGCACCCATCACAGATGGTGCGGTAGTCGTCGTGCGCCCAGATGTGCCGGTCGGTGTAGCGCTCGCCGCAGTCGCTGCACATGTCGTAGTCCTCATAGCAGGACTCGCATACCATGCGCTGGTCGTAGCAGTCAGGGTTTACGTAGCATGTGGAATCGTTGGGGTAGTATTCCTCGCAGTCCTCGCAGAGGAAGTACTCGTTGTCGAGGCAATTCTCGCATACGTCCCGGCCATTGCCGGTGTGGGTCAGGGAGTCACGGCGATAGATGGCGCCGCACTCGTCGCATGTGGTGAAGAGCTCCTCGAAGTGCTCGTGGCAATAGGCTTGGCCGTCGAACTCGAACTCTTCGCCGTCGGGAATCTCAGTCCCGCAGATGGTGCACAGTTTACTCATGTCGCATGTTCCTTTCTGCCCGGAACGGGCTGTCAAATTTTGCGTCGGCTGGCCTCGTCGCTGCCGACAATCTCCATTATCTTCGTGTGATTCTTGTCAAGGACGAAGTTCACTTCGTTCACTTTATCCTTGACAAGAACACAGTGTGATGCGCAGGTGTGAGTTCATTTGCTGGGTTCGCTGGGCTTCGACTCACGTACATTGAGGAGTTGCTTGGCGGCCTCTACCCACTCGTCCTCGGGCATGATTGCGTTGCCGAGAATCACTCCAGCTCGCCCGATGCGGTATGTGATCGCGGCCGTGCGTCTCTCTATTGCTTCTTGCAGGGCGTTGGATGCTTTGTCCACCCACAGCGCAAGGTGGAATCGTACGAGTTTGCTACGTTTCATGTGAGTTCTCCTTTCGTATGTTGGCAGTAAATGTCAGCTGGGTCTCGTGTATTATGTATGCTGAGATACGAGTTGAAAGGGGTGAAACCATGCCGCAGGAGGGCTACCCCAACCTGATAGGCCCGGGCGACAGAACGCCCGACGAACGCCGGGAGTCGGCGAGGAACGCCGGGAAAGCATCCGGAGTGTCACGCAACAAGCGCAAGACGTTCCGTGAATCCCTGCTGACCATCCTGTCCATGCCCGTGGACGATCCCGAAACGTACGAAGCGCTGAAGAAATTGGGGCTTGACGGTACGTTTCAGTCGGCCATTGACCTTGCGCAGATACGCAACGCACAGCGTGGTGACACTGATGCGTCTCGTTTCGTACGAGATACCATCGGCGAGAAGCCTCGTGAGGGCATCGAGATTGGTAATCTCGATGACAGGCCGCTTGCCACGATTGACATGAGCAAGCTGACCGACGACCAGTTGCGCCAGCTCGCTGCCCAGCGCGCCGAATCGGGCGACTGATGTTGCAGACCTGTTGCAAATCTGTCCGGGTGAAACCCGGAAAGCATTGACACGCCTACGTTTTTGGCGTGTCACTTGCACATTGTTCCACAAAAAGTGAGCCCCCGATTCGTATGAATCGGGGGCTTGCATCCGGGAGCTCATCACTTGATGAGCTCGGCCAGCAGGGTGAGTACCAGCTCTTTCTTCTGAGCCTTCGTCAGCTTGCTGACGAACGTGGCCTCGTTGGCCTTGGCGATGTCCTGCTTCGCAGGAGCCTTGGTGGTGGGCTTCTTCTCAGCCTTCGGCTGAGCGGCCTTCTTCGCCGGGGCTTTCTTCTCAGCCTTCGGCTGAGTCTCCTTCTTGGGAGCGGCGGCATCTCGTGCAGCCTTCGTGTCCCTGTACCAGATGCGGAAGGCGTAGCGCTGGTACTGGTAGACCAGGAACTGGTCTACGGGTCCGTAGATGTCGTCCTTGCCGAGATGCATACGAGCATCGTCGAAGTCGATGGAAAGCTGCGTAGCAGCTTCGCGGTTTTCGGGCTTGAACACATCGCACTGGCAGATGCTCCCGAGCAGGGTGCGAGTGTCGTCGATGGCCTTGAGCAAGGTTTCCTTGCTCTGCGTCTGGCTGAAGTCGCAGGTGAACTTCCAGTACTTCTGGTCGCACTTGTGCAGATTGGCGTACTTCGCAGGGTTGGTCTTGAAGGTGTAGGTGTTGGCGTTCATGGCGTATTCTCCTTTGTGCCCTGTGGGCTTTGAAGTCGGTCGGCTCGGTGGCCGCCGCTGTCTCCATTATCGCGCATAAGATTCCTGCCTGCTTGTCAAGGACGAAGTTCACTTCGTTCACTTTATCCTTGACAAGCAGGCAGGAATCTTTCCCGCGCGCCCCAGCGCTGCGCGCCCCAGCGCAGGGGTTATGCGCCCCAGCGCCTGCGCGAGGGGCCAGCTTTTTCGAGCCGAGCCACAGTGGCGCCGAAGCTGGCTGGCCACCCACGGGGTCCCCCATGCGCCCCGCGCGGCCGCGCGTCCCGAGCGCGCCCTAACACCGTAGAAATACGAGCATACCAATCCACCAAATCACCTTGTTTACATAACACCAATACCCACGGGGTTACCCAAACCCCCAAAACCGCGCCGCACTTCCCACTCGGGGAGTCGGCTGCATACTATTACATATTATCCAAAAGGAGGCTACCTGACATGGCAAGTCAGAAGTTCCAGTTTCGTTTCCTACCCATCGAGGTCCATCTGTGCGACTCCGACTCCGATCTGACCGAGCTCGTCACTGATCCGGACAACATCGCCCTCGCCATTGCGGATAACAGCGGAGCGACTACCTATAACCTCAAGTTCCCCACCGGCGGCTGGACAGCCATCACCGCTATCCCTGCCGCCGCCGAGCCTGAGACCTAACCCGCATGCCCTCCGATTCAGACATCCTCCAGGCCGAGCTCGCACGTCGTGAGCTGGCCAGGCGATCCTTCAAGGATTACCTGGCCTACGCCACCCCGGGCTTCATGCCCACCAGATTTTCCAATTTCCTCGCAGACACAGTGCAGGAATTCATCACAACCGATACGGGCAACGCTTACGACATTCTTGTCGTAGAGACGCCACCTCAGCACGGGAAGAGCCTTACCATCACGGAGGCTCTTCCCAGCTGGTATCTGGGCAGGAATCCCACGCACCGCATCATCGAGGCAAGTTACAACGAGGACACAGCGGAGAGATTCAGCCGGAGGAACAAAGAGAAGATCAACGCATTCGGCCAGAATCTTTTCGGCATAACCATCGGTGAGATCAACCGAGCCACCGAGTTCGAGCTGTCCAATCACCAGGGACGCATGATCTCCCGAGGCATCATGTCCGGCATCACGGGCAACCCGGCCAACTTGCTGATCATCGACGACCCCATCAAGAACCGGGTCGAGGCAGACTCCGACACGATTCGAGGCCGGCTGTGGGAAGAGTGGCAGAACTCATTGAAGTCCCGACTCGCTGCCAATGCAAAGGTCGTAGTGATCATGACACCGTGGCACGAGGACGATTTGGCGGCGCGTATTCTCCGGTCGGAGCACAACGTCACACTTCTTCGTCTCCCTGTGGAAGCCGAACAGGACGATCCGATGGGGAGGCTCCCCGGCGCGCCTTTGTGTCCGGAGCTGGGTAAGGACGAGAACTGGCTCGGGGACTTCAAACCGGCCTACATACGGGACCCGGACGGAGGGGCCCGGGCGTGGGCGGCGCTGTACCAGTGCAGTCCCCGGGTCGAGGAGGGCAACCTGCTCAAGCGGACCTGGTGGCAGTACTACAACCCCAGTGAGATCAAGACGTTCGGCACGGAGGTCATCTCCGTGGACGCGACGTTTAAGGATAAGGACGACAACGACTACGTGGCCATCTCGGTGTGGGGGAAGCGCGGCGCGAATTACTATTGCGAGTACATGCTCAACCGGCACTTGAACTTCCTCGGCACACTGCAGGCGATACGGACGATCAAACAGATGTATCCCCGGGCGCTGGCGGTACTGATCGAGGATAAGGCGAACGGCAGCGCGATCATCAACGTGCTGCAGCAGGAGATGTTCTGCATACCTGTGAACCCCAGAGGCGGCAAGGTGGCCCGTGTCAACGCCGTGTCCGCAGCCATCGAGTCCGGACACGTGTTCCTCCCGGTAGGCGCTCCGTGGGTCAGCGACTTCGTTGACCAGTCCAGCGCCTTCCCCAACGCCGCGCACGACGACATGGTGGACTCCATGTCCCAGGCCCTTGCCTACCTGCTTTACTCATCCGGTGAGACAGACATCCCGCCGCTCCCCGACGGAGAGCAGCTGGTAGTAGCCGAGGAGGAGGCGTTCCTGGACGGCGACAGGCTGTTCAGTCCTTATTCCGGGGATGAGCTGTCACAGCTCGTGACGGTCCAGTCTCCGTTCATTGCATAAGAGAAGGAGGCCAACACGCATGGCAAACGCAAGGCTGACTGCTATCACCGAGCTGTTCGAGAAGCAGATCGGTGTGAGAGAGAAGCCAACCAACAACGTGATATACAACACCCATTACTATGGGTACGAAGTCAGCGGTGCGCAGTATCCGTGGTGCTGTGCTTTCATCTGGGACGTGTTCCGGATGGCAGGCGCCTCTGATCTGTTCTGCGGCGGGGACAAGACTGCGTACTGCCCGTACGTCGTGGATTGGGCGAAGAAGAACAGCCGGTGGACTACCAAGGTCAGCGCCTACCGACCCGGCGATCTGTTCCTGTACGACTGGAACGGCGACGGGGTGGCGGACCACATCGGCTTCTGCGTGGACTGGGATGGGGAGAAGAAGACCGGACACGCAATCGAGGGCAACACTTCCGGCTCCGGCGGGGACGGTGTGTATAAGGTAGCGCGCAGTTCCAAGCAGATACTTGGCGCGTATCGGCCCAAGTACTCCGCCGAGCCCCCTGCTTCCACTGCTCCTTCTACCGACACACCCTCCGACGATGACCACGACACCTACATCGTACAGTACGGTGACAGTATGTGGGCCATCGCGGAACGGTTCCTCGGCGCGGGTATCAAGTATCCGGAGATCATGGAACTGAACGGGATGAAGGAGCCGAGGATTTATCCGGGTGACGTGCTGAAGATACCCGGTGTGAACGACCGAAAGACCTACATCGTAACTACCTCCGCGGCGACGAGGAAGTACCTGCAGTCTGAATCGTCCCGGACAGGCAAGACCCTCGGGGAGATCATAGACGAGCTGGTGGACTACTATACCAAGCCCATCTTCGAGGAGGAGACCAAGTGATTCATATTGTATACGGGGCAGTCGGCGTGTTAGCCGTACTGCTCTTTTTGTTTGGCGGCGCGGTTTTGGGTTGGAAAGCCCGTGTCGCCTATGAGGAACATAACAAGAAAGTGATCCGGCAGGAGCTGACCGAAGAGGAGAGACGGAAGTTCCAGGAAAGCCAGGAGGCGTTCGAGGCCATGCTGAACTACAACGTGGAGACGGCCTACGGTACGCAGCCTACGCTGACCGAGCTGGCAAAGAAGGGGTGATGAGCCTTGAGTGTGCGTAAGACCGACAAGACGAAGGTATGGCAGTACTACGAGGCAGGGAGAGCATACAACAACGGACTGGTACCCAACCAGTACCGGCTGGTCAACACGAACATAGAGTTCTTCGCGGGGAATCAGTGGCTGCACATGCCCGAGACCCCGGCGATGAGCAGGCTGCCCAAGCCTACGTTCAACGTGATCAAGCGGGTAACGAGCCTGTTCGTGGCCAGCCTGACCTCCAGCGCAACGTCCATCAGCTTCGAGCCGCTGGCCTACTACGACGGGAACAACGTAGCGGACCCGGACAGCGACGCCTCATCCTTCGCCACCAGCGAGGTACAGAACCTGCTGGAGAAATTCAAGATGGACTACCGAATCCGGGACGCCCTGTTCGATGGCGCCCAGACCGGTGACTACTGCGCCCACTTCTATTGGGACCCTAACGCCCTGCCCTTCGGCGGCGCGTACGGCCCCTACCGCGGCGAGATCAAGATGGAGCTGGTGGATGGCCTGAACGTGATGTTCGGCAACCCCAATGACCGTGAGGTAGAGAACCAGCCCTACATCCTGCTGATCGGGCGCGACACAGTAGAAAATCTCATCCGTGAGGCCGAGCAGAACAAGAAGAACCGACCCAAGGATGAGAACAACGACTTCATAGATTTTCAGATACAGCCCGACTACGACACCAACTGGCAGGCGGGCATCGGCGGCAGTCACGAGCTGATCCCCGACGAAGACGGACATGGCAAGGCACTGTACGCATACATGTACTTCAAGGTGACCGAGGAACAGGACGTGATAGACCCGAAGACTGGCGAGCCTCTGATGGAGGAGGTCACGGATTCCAAGGGTAATCCTATCATCGAGACCGACTCGGATGGCAAGCCCATCATCGGCATGGACGGTACGCCGAAGTACAAGAAAAAGAAAGTGCGGCAGCTGGTGACCAGTGTACATGTTACGAAGGCCACCAAGACCTGCACGATCTTCGAGGATGTAGACACCGGGCTGACCCGTTACCCCATCGCGTGGGGCAACTGGGAGCGGCAGAAAAACCAGTACCACGGACGTGCGCTGGTGACCGGGATCATCCCAAATCAGATTTTCATTAATAGTATGTTCGCCATGGTGTTCAGACACCAGCAGCTGATGGGCTTCCCGAAGTACATCTACAACGCGGACATCATCAGCCAGTGGACCAATGAGGTTGGACAGGCCATTGGCGTCCGGGGGCTTCCTCCCGGGCAGAACATCGACCAGGTCGCCTACGTGCTGCAGCCTGCCGATATGTCCAACCAGATCATGGCCTGTATCGACAAGGCCGTGAGCTACACCAAGGATTGCCTTGGGGCTACCGACGCTCAGCTGGGTAACGTACGTCCGGACAATACCTCTGCGCTCATGGTGCTGCAGAGTGCCGCGGAGATTCCTCTGGAGAATACCAGGGCGAATCTGTACGAGTGGATGGAGGATGTCGGCGCGATCTTGCTGGATATGATGGGCACCTACTACGGTGAGCGCCCGATCCTGCGAGACCGTGACATGGAGGAACCTGTCGGCAAGCCCGGCGAGCCTCCTCAGATCGACCCCTTCACCGGCACGATGAGCACTCAGAAAGTGACCCGGCGTGTGGTGGAGACCTTTGACTTCTCTCAGCTGAATCATCTGTGGCTGAACGTGCGGGTGAATGTTGGCGCGACCACCTACTTCTCCGAGATCGCTATGGTGCAGACGCTGGACAACCTGCGCCGTGACGGTGTGATGGACATGATCCAGTACCTGGAGCGCGTACCCGACCGGCTCATCCCTCAGAGGGACAAACTGATCGACGAGCTGAAGGCTAAGGCACAGCAGCAGGAACGCGATCTTGCCGCCCAGCAGAACATGCAGATGGAGAACGGCATCATCCCCGGCTCCGACGGGCAGGCCATCGGTTCCATGACCGAGGGCCAGGAAGCCGCGTTCGGCGCCGCGGAGGGCATGGCGAAGAAGATTCCGCCCAGCGGAACGAACCCCGTAGCAGGAGGCCAGATGGACGACGACAAAGCCTTCGCCGGACTCCCGCCCAGCATACAGAAGCGATTTGAGAGCATTCCCAGTAAACGAGCCAAGGACGCCGTGCTTCAGCATGGGCGCATCCTGAACAAGCAATAAGGAGGACAACATGGACGAAAACCTGAGCGCCAAATTTGCAGGACCCAAACGTAAGAAAAAGTTCATCCGCGGCACCGGTATGGAGAAGCCGCGCGTTCTTGATGAGGAGCTTCCGGAAGAGGAGCTTCCCGAGAACGGTATGGAGATTCCTTCCGGCGCGGAGGAGATGAGTGACATTGACACCCCGGACATTCTCGACCCCGGCCTGGCCGATATGGGTGAAGAGGAGCCCGAGGAGGACGATGTGTTTCGCGATCTGGTAGATCGCATGGAAGGCGCCTCCGCAAGCGCGGGTCGTGCCGCCGCCCGGCGCAAACTGGCACGTAAAGAAAAATAAAACTTTCTCACCATGAAAGGAGCGACCCCTTATATGAGCGAAGACAAAGAAAAGGTTGTACCGATGGAAGACGAAGATGACGATTTCCTGCCCGAAGGCTGGACAGGCAGTGATGACGAAGACTTCTTCGACCCCTCTACCTGGGGCGCGAAGGATGGTGCTGCGGACGCGCAGGACGATTCGAGCGACGAGGGTGAGGGCAACTCTGACGGCGGCGACGAAGACTCCCCCACCACGGGAGACGACGACACCGACACGACCGATACCGAGGATGAAGACGAAGACCCCACCACGGACGACGACGATTCCACGGATGGAAAGCTACACTTCACTGCTGTCGTGGACCACGTAACGCAGGATGTGGAGCTGGACCCCGCAGACCTACCCGCTGTATATCAGAAGTCCCTGATGCTTGACCGGTACCAGAAGCGTATCAGCGATATGGAAGCCGAGCTTGCGAAGTGGGACTCCCTCGCTGCCGGTCTGAAATACGAAGATCGGACCGCCCTGCATGACGGCTTGTTTGAGGCCGCTGTACAGGACTTTGTCGCGGAGCATCCTTCCGTTCCGGAAGAGATGGCCCGCGATTTTGTTACCCGTCAGTTCGGTGCAAAGCAGCCCACCAAGCAGCAGGCACCGGCTGAGGAGAGCAAACCGACGAGGGACTTTCAGCAGGAGGTCAGCGACCTGTTCCGGGCCTTCCCCGACGCCCGCAACGAGAAGATTCCCGATGAGGTGACCAACAGCGCCATCTCCCGGAACATCCCGCTGCTGCAGGCGTACTCGGAGTGGAAAGCCAAGACAGCTTCCGCCACCGCCTCCCGGGTTCAGAGGGAGAACAAAATCTTAAAACAAAACCAAGCCGCCGCCAAGAGGGCGCCTGTCTCCCGCGTGACCGGCGGGGGTAATACCAACACCTCCCCGGACGACCCCTTCCTGAAAGGATTCAACGAAGACTCCGCCTGGTAAGGCGAGCGGCAGCCAAGAAAGGAATGATTTAAATGGCTGCTGGTATCAATCTTGCCAGTAAGTATTCCACGAATGTGGACGAGAGATTCTATAAGGAATCTCAGGCCATGATGGCCCTCAACAACGATTACGAGTTCACCGGTGTGCAGACCGTCAAGGTCTACAGCATCCCTGTGGCCGTGATGACCAACTACTCCAAGAGCGGCAACACCCGTTACGGCACCGCTTCCGACCTGACCCGCAACGTGCAGTCCATGACCCTGACTCAGGATCGTGCCTTCACGTTCATCATCGACAAGGGCGACAAGCTCATGTCTCAGATGGTGTCCGACGCCGGCAAGGCTCTGAGCCGTCAGCTGCGCGAGGTGGTCGTGCCTGAGTTCGACACCTATGTGTTCAAGACTCTGGCCAATGCCGCCGTCTCTGTCGGCAACACCGACAGCACCGCTGCTACCACGAGCAACGCCTACTCCCTGTTCCTGAACGCGCAGGAGAAGCTGGGCAACAACAACATCCCTGATCAGGGCCGTGTGTGCTTCTGCTCCTATCGTTTCGCCAACCTGCTGAAGCAGGACCCTGCTTTCATGCAGTATGGTGACAAGGCCCACGAGATGACCCAGAAGGGCGTCATCGGCGAGGTCGACGGCTGCAAGGTCGTCAAGGTCCCCGCCACCCGTCTGCCTCTGGGTTGCGCCTTCATCCTGACCCACCCCATCGCCGCCACCGGTCCCAAGGTGCTGGAGGACTACAAGATTCACGACAATCCTCCCGGCATCTCCGGCTGGCTCGTCGAGGGTCGTATGATTTACGACTGCTTCGTGCTGAACGAGAAGCTGAACGCCATCTTCTACCAGGGCGGCCAGGCTGTTCTGGGCATGCTGGATGTTCGGACCTTTGCTTCCGACACCTCCAAGACCAGCATCATGGTGAACGGCCAGAAGGCTGATGCCACCAACATCTACCTGTACAAGCTGGGCACCGCTCCCGCCGCCGTGACCTACGACACCGTCTACACCGCCGGTTCCGATAGCTGGGTGTCCCTGAGCTCCAACCCCCTGGAGGTCGGCAGCCTGAGCACCAACACCATGGTCACCGTCATCGAGTGCACCAGTGCCGGTAAGGCCCGCGCTGTGGGTACTGCCCTGCTGAACATCGGCTGATAAATCAACATACCTCCCCCGTACTCCGGGGGAGGACGCTTTATAAAGGACAAGTGGGAACGACGGAGCCTTACTTGGACAAGTGGGTGGGTGTCCGCTCTGTCAGAAAAAGGAGTGAGTTTTTATGACCTACGGTGAGTGCCGGGACCTGGCGCTGCATTTGATTCAGCAGGAATCCATCGCCGGTACGGAGATACCCGGGACGTACAACAATCAGCAGGACTATCTCAATAAAATCCCCGGGCTCATCAACGCCGCGCAGATGGACATAGCTACAACTACCAAGCCCATCCCGGCCTGGGTCACGCTCGGTGAGCTGGCCTGCAGAGAGAGCAACGGAAGCTACATCTATACGCTGCCTGATGATCTGTGGCAGCGGAGAGGCAGCGGCCTCTTGCTGCCGCTCCCCCCGAGACACCATGAATTTGAGCTGGAGTACGCGAGATACAACCAGCTCCGTATGATCGGGAACACGGAACTGATTCTTCCCAAAGCACTGCCACCCGAGACGATCCTGGAATACTACAGGTATCCGATTCGCATGCAGGCTCAGCCGGAGGACGATGATCTGCTGGATAACGTACCGGAAGCGCAGGAAGCGGTACCGTATTACGTCGCCGCACACATCGTGATGTACGATGACGCTTTCCTGTACGCGACTCTTCAGAACGAATACACCGCCAAGAAGGAGGCCATGCGCGACAGGCCCAGGACCGAGCCCGGTCGCGTCGCGGACGTGTATACCGACTTCGCAGGCGATTACAATTTCTGGGGGTGAGCCATGTCTAAGAACGGAATGCCGAACTTCGCGAAGACGAGCGGCTATGTCAATCTAACGCGTTTGCCTACCCCCAAGTCCGAGTATACGGTCAACTTCGACAAGCTGACCGGGGGGCTCAACCTGTACGCTCCGGACTACGAGCTCAAGCTGAATGAGAGCCCGGAGATGGAAAACATGCTATGGAAGAACGGCGCCCTGTGCTCCCGTCTCGGACAGTCGTATGTCGACTCAAGGTCCAACTTGCCTTACCTCCGGACAACGAAATACTCCGGGGACGGTGTGGAGACCTCTTTTGTTCTACCTGATACGGACTCTTTGGATTTCCAGGGTATCTTCGCGGTACGCGTGGACGGTATGGTAAAGACCAGTGGCTGGTCGTTCAGCGGCGATACGATAACATTTGACACTGCCCCCTCTGCCGGAACAGATAATGTCGTCGTTGTTCTGTCTTTCAAAGCAGAGTTCGGGTACACCTGTACTGATGAGCTGTTTTGGGACTACGCTTTCTTCCATATTGGCGACAAGCTGTGGTACGCCAAACCCGGAAAGAATATGGTGCTCACCGCTCTATGCGATCTCAAGGATATGCACCACTTCCCGACCGGAATGACTTTCACCCCGGAGCGCGGGACGTTCTTCCGGTACGGGGATTTCCTGTACTACAAATCCCGATGCGTGTTCGTACAGATCATGTTCAACGGGTTTGAGAGCGATCCGGTTTTCAGTGCAGGAGACGTTGTGTCCTTCGTTTATGAACCTATAACCTACATCAACTGCGACTGGAAAACAGGCGCGGGGGATCAGTACCAGCCAGAGAACCGGCTGGCCCACGGATTCTATCTGATGTACAACGCAGGCACGGATGAGCAGACACAGAAGTTTTCCGGTGACGGCGCGACTACACAGTTCCAGATTACGCTGTCTGACTTCGTGTATGTGACAGACGTGGTTGTGGACCATGCTTCTGTTGGCAACTGGTCTGTATCCGGGAGCTACCTGAACTTCTACACCGCCCCGGCAGCCGGAACGAACAACATCGAAGTGAAATGCCAGTGCGCAGTCAAGACTTACCAGTTCCCCGCAGGATTAACGATTGACTGGCTGGCAGTTGACGGGTACTTGAAGCATTCGCCGGCGGATTATACGTACGATGATACCACAGGGCTACTAACTTTTACCAGCGCTCCGACTGTTCACGTTCCTGCGCAGAGTAACACTATCTCGGCGCGGCTTACCTACACCGACAACGACGCATTTTACTCCATTATGGACTGCCCGTACGCCGTCGTGTACGGCGGAAACCAGAACCTCTGTGTCGTAGTAGGGGGCAGCAGGGCCCAGCCCAACGCATTCTTCTGGAACGGCAATGACTCTGGTGGGATGAACATCACGTATTGGCCGTTCGAGCAGTACAACTTTGGCGGCGACACCGAAGACGCAATCACCGGGTTCGGCAAACAGCAGGGCAACCTTGTCGTGTTTAAGAATAGGAGCATCGGTAAGGTCTCCATGTCGTTCACCACGGTGGATATGAGCGGTGCTTCTACGGCACGGACTTACATCGAGATGGACTACACGAGCATCAACAGTAAGACCGGCTGTGACCTGCCGTGGACGATCCAGCTCATCGACAATAATCTGGTGTTCTGCAACACTGAACAGGGTGTGCACATCATCCGGGACAGCTCTGCGGCGTACGAGAACAACATCGAGTGCATCAGCACTAAGGTGAACGGCAACCGCTTTATGAACGGGCTGCTGTGGGAGGTACGCAAAGCCGGGAATGTGTCCAGCTTCGACGACACGAAGCGCTACTGGATCATAGCGGACAACAAGGTGTACTGCTGGGACTACGAGCTGTCCCCGTACAAAGACCCCAGCTGGTTTTACCTCACGGGGATCAACGCCGTATCGCTGTTTATGGACAGTGATTACACGTATCATCTTGGCCCCACCGGGAGGCTGACGAGGTTTGACAGTACCTACGCAGACTACGGCGAGGGGTTCAAACGGAAGTACCGGTACGCTACGCAGTACTTCCGCACGTACGACAGGCTGAAGACCGTAACCGGCGCCATCTTCTCGTTCCGTGCAGACACAGACCTGAACGCGAGCATCACGTACAAGTCTGACTATGAGACCCGCAAGGACCTGACTGACGTGGTGTGCCACACCTGGCACCTGTCGCCGAGGGACTTGAGCTACCGAGACTTGTCCGTCGCAGCCCCGTTCGCGTATGTGGCGAAGCGCCGTCCCGGCTGCCGCCACATCCGACATTTTTCCATGACACTGACAAGCGATAAGGCCGGTGTGGATATGCCGCTCATCGGCGCGCAGGTGTTCTATAAATACGAAGGGAGAGAACGATAATATGCCTATTGATTCTCCGGGCGCACTTACCTTTGACCGGGACTGGACGAACCGGTCGGACTTTCCGACTGTGGAGACCGACGAGAACCAGGTCCGGTACGACATGCAGTATCTGCACAACGCCGTCAAAGACTATCTTAACAACGCCGTCCTTACTGCTATCAACGCACTAATCGACGCGGTGGACGATGTCACCGCCGGGACTGTCCCCGACGGCAGCATCACAACTGTGAAGCTGGATCACACTACCAATTCGGAAGCGGTGGACACCGGCGCGATTCAAAACTACGCCGTGACAGCGCTCAAGCTGGCCGCGGACGCCGTGACCCGGTCCAAGATTCTGGACGGCGAGGTCGTACACGACAAGCTGTCCACCAATCCCGCAGCCGTGTGGGAGAACAATATCAAGGACGGCGAAGTCTCTGCCTATAAGTTGAAACAGACCCCCGGCTCTGAGGCTGTTGTCACGGACGCGATCAGAGATGGGGCGATCACGCTGGACAAGATGGACGAGGATTCTGTTGACACTGACCAGCTCTGTGACGAGGCGGTCACGCTGGACAAGATGGCCGAGGATTCTGTTGACACTGACCAGCTCTGTGACGAAGCAGTGACTACCGCCAAGCTGGATCACACTGAATTCAGTGAGGCCGTAGACACCGGAGCTATCCGCAGGAAGGCAGTCACGACTGAGAAGATCGACGACCTGGCTGTAGACCACGATCAGCTTGCATACGATGCTGTGGACAACGACAACATCCGTGACGACGCCGTTCACGAGAACAACATTCTGGACGCTGCGGTCACTATGGCCAAGCTCGCCAATTTCAAAGCGTTTACCGTCGCTGCTAATGCCGATATCGAACTGGATACTACGGAAAATGCCAGAGGCGTTCTGTATATGATGATCCATAACGCCAAAGCTGCGATTCTGTCTATTGCCGCCAATCAGAGCAATTCCGTGAGCTTCGGTATTCTGGGCGATACAGAAAGCAGCACATCATGGCAAGCTCAGGGTACTACCGGACATATCGAAATCAGTACGCCTTTGTCCAGTAACGTAAGATATTGTCTGCTGATCGTATACAGCGGCACTATCACACCTACCGCCGGTTCATTTACGCCGATAACGTAAGGAGGAAAAAACATGAAACAAATCAGTGGCCAGTACTATGGCTACTCAGAAGAGCTGAACGAGACAGCGCTCTCGGACGGCACTACGTGTTACGCTGTAGATACTGGTACCATTTTTGTCGCGTTCGGCGGACTCTGGTACGAGCAGCCTAAATCTTTCTGGTCAGCTCCCGGAGCAGGTGAGGATGACCTGAGCTGTGTCTCCGCCGCCAAGCCCTCTGCCGAGACGCTGGATGATCTGACAATGCTGAACGTCCTGGATACCGGAGAGCGCTATGTTGCGTACGACGGACGTTGGTTCCGGCAGCCTGTTCCCTGGTCCCCGGATGGCGCGGAGGCTGTTTTGCTCGCCGCTGCCTCCGACGCGGTGGACGCCGCGGATCGCGCGGAGGAAGTGCTCGAGTCTATCCCCGAGGACTTCACTGAGATGGAAGCCGACATCGTGAACCTCAAAAGCGACCTTGCCTCCGTTGAGGAGAGCACCACCGCGTCCAAGGATTATGCTGTCGGTGAATATCTGGTGCTTGAGGGAGTGCTGTACGAAGTCACTGCGGAAATATCGAGCGGCGCGACCATCACCCCCAACACAAACGTCATCGCCACCACCGTTGCGGCGGAGCTGGAGAAAAAGGCCGATACGGACGGGAACTATCCCGACATGACCGTGGGCAACGCCGAACAGCTTGTCGCAACGGTAGGCGTGGAGGACAAGGTGCCGTACCTGTTCCGCACTTCCGGCGGGTCTGCCGACATCGGTGACCGGGAAGTGGATGAACTTGTCGGCGGG
>Ga0310786_10000647_pt1 | contig 55864 bp, 45 predicted proteins | sample AusTroGonzalo_MG_FD_203881 | JGI IMG/M metagenome (GOLD analysis project Ga0310786, IMG submission 203881) | Bovine rumen microbial communities from tropical cattle in Woodstock, Queensland, Australia - Gonzalo_03 (v2) (version 2) | ecosystem: Host-associated > Mammals > Digestive system >...
GTGAGTTCACCAAGGTGCCGCAAATCGGCAATGTGGTAATCGAGGACAATGTGGAGATTGGTGCCAATACCTGCATCGACCGTGCTACCATGGGTTCGACCATCATCCATAAAAATGCCAAGATTGACAATCTGGTTCAGATTGCCCATAATGTGGAAGTGGGCGAGGGTAGTGCCTTCGCAGCCCAGTCGGGTGTTTCCGGCTCCACCAAGGTAGGAAAGCATTGCATCTTTGCCGGTCAGGTGGGCGTTGCCGGCCATATCACCATCGGCGACCAGACCATCGTGGCGGCTCAGTCCGGCGTGACCAACTCACTGAAGGGCGGACAAGCCTACCTCGGCAGTCCCGCTATTCCCATTACCCAGGAGCGCCGCCTCATCATCTACCGCAAGAAACTTCCCGAACTGTTTCAGAAAATTAGCAAATTGGATAATTAGCTTTTAGCTTTGAGCTATGAGCAATGAGCTATGTGCTAATTAATGAAATTGAAAGTTGAAAGTTGTAATTTGAATTTTGGATTTTGGATTTTGGATTTTGGATTTTGAATTTTGAATTTTGAATTCTAACCCCTACACCTCACACCTCACAGCTCACTGCTCACTGCTCACAGCTCACACCTCATAGCCCAACTAAACTCTAACCCCTATCCCCTATCCCCTATCCCCTATCCCCTAATCCCTAACCCCTAAAACCTCATGAACACCCACACCATCACCTCCTCCGTCAGCCTGTCAGGCAGAGGCCTGCATACCGGAAAAAATGTTACCGTAACATTTAACCCCGCTCCCGAACACACGGGCATCATGTTCCGCCGTATAGATCTGCCCGGACAGCCCATGGTTCATGCTATCGCTACCAATGTGTTCGACACTTCGCGAGGCACTTCCCTCAAGGAGAACGATGCCGAGGTGCGCACGGTTGAGCATCTGATGGCGGCTCTGGCGGGATTGCGGATTGACAATGTCATAGTGGATATCGATGCCGAGGAGACTCCGATTTTGGACGGCAGTGCCCGCTATTATGTGGAGGCCCTGCAGAAGGCCGGCATTGTGGAGCAGCAACAGGAGAGAGAATATTTCGTAGTGACGAAACCCTACAGTTTCTCCTTGCCGGAAAAACAGATAGAGATTCGGGTGGAACCTTACGATGGCTTCGAAATCAAGGTGGATGTGGATTATGGCACTGCTGTGTTGGCTACCCAAACGGCAGAACTGAAAGATATAACCAGCTTTTATCCAGAGATATACAATTGCAGAACCTTTGTTTTCCTGCATGAATTACAATTCCTGATTGCCAACAATCTGGTGAAGGGTGGCGATGTGGACAATGCCATCGTTTTCGTGGCCCAGATGCCGGAACAGAAAGTGTTGGACCAGCTGAGTGCCTTCTTCAATCGTAAAAATCTGAAAGTCACAGAGAATGGTGTGCTGGACAATGTGGAGCTGCATCATCCCAACGAGCCGGCACGGCATAAGCTCCTCGATCTTGTGGGTGACCTGTACCTACTGGGCAAGCCGCTGAAAGGCAAGGTGTATGCTAGCCATCCGGGGCATTTTGCCAACACGGAACTGGCCAAGAAAATGTTGTCTGAATAACCGCATAAACGAACACGCATGGTCACAAGAATCGCACTCACTGGAGGTCCCTGTGCGGGAAAATCAACCATTCTGAAACGTATCAGAGAGAAATTCGAGTTGAAAGGCTATGCGGTATACTTGTTACCGGAAGCCGCCACGCTGTTCAGCGAAGCGGGTGCCGATTTCTTGACCAAAGACGAAAATCTTTCATTTGTTACCGAAGAGTCGAAACTGCAATTCCAGTTGCAGATGGAGGACAGCATGATGCGGATTGCGGAGAATTGTGGCAAGCCCGCCCTGCTGATTTGTGACCGCGGTACCATGGACACCGCCGCCTACATGCCTTCGGAAGTGTGGCAGCATATCAAAGACGATATCGGCATGACCGAGCAGCAGTTGCGCAACGAGCGTTACGATGCGGTGCTGCATATTTGCACGGCCGCCAAAGGTGCTGAGGATTTCTATACCTTATATAATAATAAATGCCGCTCTGAGTCAGTGGAGTTGGCCCGCGATGTGGACGACCGTATTCTGGCGGTCTGGAAAGGTCACCCGGTGCTTCGTATAATCAAAGCCGAAATTTTCTTTGAGGATAAAATCCAACATGTGCTGAAGGTGCTGGAGGAAATAGGAATCGGTTAGACAATAATTGGGCGTTGTTAGGAAATACAAGCCTGTTTCTTAAAATCTTTTTTGTTGATAAGAATGTTTATAAATTTTGGATTTTATGTATCTTAAATCCAAAATGATGTTTTATTTTTGCAACTGTTAGGGTTCTGAAAAGAATAATAGGGAACGCTGTGAAAATCAGTGGCTATACCCGTAGCTGTAAGTTCTGAAAATGACATTTTCACACTAGGTCACTGACCAACCGGTTGGGAAGACGTGAAAATGGGAACGAGCCAGAAGACCTGCCCCAACGTAGTGTTCATGCTTTCGGGATTAAGAGCAATTGAGGACGGTTGAGAACGAGCAATTTCTCCCTAAGCGGCTTTAAAAATCTTATTATCAACATGATGATGGACCAGTTGTACATTGTTAAAAGGAATGGTAAGCGGGAGCCTTTTTCCGCAGACAAAATCAAAAACGCTATCTCCAAGGCCTTCTTGTCCGTGGACAGTTTCGCCACACAGGAGGTGCTCATCGACGTGATGAGCCGCCTGAAGATTTATGACGGCATTACTGTGGAGGAGATTCAGAACCAGGTGGAGGTGGCCCTGATGGCCGAGCGCTACTATGAGGTGGCGAAGTCGTACATCTTGTATCGCCAGCGTCATTACGAAGACCGTGAGGTCAAAGAAAAACTGGACTTCCTCATCAACTATTGCAACGCTTCCAATGCCGCTACCGGAAGCAAATACGATGCCAACGCCAATGTGGAGAAGAAGAATATCGCCACTTTGATCGGTGAGTTGCCGAAGTCCAACTTCATCCGCCTCAACCGCCGTATGTTGTGCGATAAAATCAAGGATTTGTATGGCAAGGAACTGGCTGATAAATATATGTATTTATTGAATCATCATTTTATATATAAGAATGATGAAACCAGTATTGCCAACTACTGCGCCAGTATCACCATGTACCCCTGGCTGCTGGGTGGTACCAAGAGTATCGGAGGCAATGCCTCCGCTCCTACCAACCTGAAATCCTATTGTGGCGGTTTCGTCAATATGGTGTTTATGGTGTCCAGTATGTTGAGCGGAGCCTGCGCCACGCCCGAATTCCTGATGTACATGGATTATTTCATCAGAAAGGAATATGGTGACGACTATTATCAGCATGCCGATAAGGTTGTGGACCTGTCGCTGAGACAACGCTCTATCGACAAGGTGATAACCGACTGCTTCGAGCAAGTGGTGTATTCCATCAACCAGCCTACGGGCGCGCGTAACTTCCAGTCGGTGTTCTGGAATGTGGCCTACTACGACCGCTACTATTTCGAGAGCCTTTTCGGCGAGTTCCGCTTCCCCGACGCTACCCAGCCCATCTGGGAGTCCCTCAGCTGGCTGCAGAAACGCTTCATGCGCTGGTTTAATGCCGAGCGTACACGTTCCGTCCTGACTTTCCCCGTGGAGACGATGGCACTGCTGTCCAAGGATGGCGATATCATGGATACCGAATACGCTGATTTCACCGCTGAGATGTATGCTGCCGGCCATTCATTCTTCACCTATGTTAGCGACAATGCCGACTCACTGAGTAGCTGCTGCCGTTTGCGCAACGAGATTCAGGATAATGGCTTCAGCTATACTTTGGGTGCAGGCGGTGTGTCCACCGGTTCCAAGAGTGTGTTGACTATCAACATCAACCGCTGTATCCAGTACGAACACCGGAACAACATTCCTCATTTGCAGTTCGTGGGCGAGGTGATTGACCTGATGCATAAGGTTCAAACTGCTTATAATGAGAATCTTAAATATTTGCAGAGCAAGGGTATGCTGCCTTTGTTCGATGCCGGTTACATCGCTATCAACCGTCAGTACCTGACCATCGGTGTGAACGGTTTGGTGGAAGCCGCTGAATATCTGGGCATTCCGATCAATGATAATGAAGAGTATCAGCATTTTATTGAAGGTATTCTGGGTTTGGTAGAGCAGTATAATCATCAGTACAGAACGAAAGAACTGATGTTTAACTGCGAAATGATTCCTGCTGAGAATGTGGGTGTGAAACATGCCAAGTGGGATCGTGAGGACGGCTATGAGGTGCCTCGCGATTGCTACAACAGCTATTTCTATAAGGTGGAAGATGATTCTCTGAACCTGATTGACAAGTTCAGACTGCATGGCTCCCGCTATATTGCCCATTTGACAGGTGGCTCTGCTTTGCATGCCAATCTGGAGGAGCATTTGTCACAGGCCCAGTACCGCCAGTTGTTGCGTGTGGCTGCCCAGGAAGGCTGCAACTACTTCACTTTCAACATTCCGAATACAGTTTGCAACGACTGTGGACACATCGATAAGCGCTATCTGCACGAATGCCCCGAGTGTCACAGCAAGAATGTGGATTACCTGACCCGTGTAATCGGCTACATGAAGCGCGTGAGCAGCTTCTCCCAAGCCCGTCAGGAAGAAGCCAGCCGCCGTTATTACGGAAATATGTAATAGGGTACAGGTTACAGTGATCAGGTTTCAGTATTTTCTGTCGATTTCTAAAACCTGACCCCTGACCCCTGACCCCTGACCCCTAATATGAAATATTACAACTTTGACATCGTTTTCCAGGAAATTCCTGATGAGGTGACCTTGGCGGTCAATATCACTAATTGTCCGCACCGGTGCGTGGGCTGCCATAGTCCGCATTTGCACAACGATGAGGGGATGCCTTTGGATGAGCAGGAAATTGAAAAGTTGCTGAAACAGTATGGCCGTCAGATTACCTGTTTCTGCTTTATGGGAGGCGATGCCGCACCGCAGGATGTGGAGCATTTGGCCGCATACGTCCGTCAGAAGTCCCGCCTGAAGGTGGCTTGGTATTCCGGTAACCAGCAGCTGCCGCAGAACTTCTCGAAGTTCGACTATGTGAAAGTGGGTCCCTACCAGCCGAGTAGGGGAGGATTGAAATCCCGCTCCACCAACCAGCGTCTCTACCGCAACCAGAATGGCAATCCCATCGACATTACCGCCCGTTTCTGGAAATAATAATGTGTTCATAGAATTCAAAATTCAAAGTTCAAAATTCAATTGAATCTTGAATTATGTATTTTGGATTCTGAATTCAAAACGGATTTGTCCGTTTTTTTTCTATCTTTGCATCTGGAATTTATATCAGCATTAATTGAAAAGAATATGAAAAAAACAAGCCTCTTAACCCTGTTATTCAGCATTATCATTTTGTTCTCATACGCCCAGCAGGAAGAACTGGTGGGTGCCAACTGTACCTCCATCATGGTAGGCTGCAAAGCCTCTGCCGACGGGTCGGTCATCACCTCGCATACCTGCGACAGCAAGTACCGTACCTGGGTGACCATGGAGCCTGCCGCCGACCATAAGGAAGGTGAAATGCACAAAGTTTATAAGGGCACCATGCATACCCAGACCCCGAACAGCATGGAAGGCATGAAGTTGGTGGGTGAGATTCCTGAAGTAGCTCACACCTACGCCTATATGAATACTTCTTATCCCTGCATGAATGAGAAACAGCTGGCTATGGGCGAAAGCACTTTTTCCGGTCCCGATACTTTGGTGAACGAGAATGGCATGTTCCTGATAGAGGAACTGCAGCGTATCGCTTTGCAACGTTGCGACAATGCTCGTGATGCCATCCGACTGATTGGACAGCTGATTAAAGAATATGGCTATGGTGACGGTGGCGAGTGTATCACCATCGCTGACAAGAAAGAGGTGTGGCAGATGGAGATTTTGGGTGAGGGACCTGACAAAATCGGGGGTATCTGGGTGGCCCAGCGTGTGCCCGACGACGAAGTGGCTGTTAGCTGCAATGTGGCCCGTATCGGCAAAATCAACCGCAAGGACAAGGATCATTTCCTCGCTTCTGACAATATCGAGGCAGTGGCAAAAAAATATGGACTCTGGGATGGTAAAGGCGATTTCATCTGGTGGAAAGCCTTCCCTTCAAGCTATTCGGGCAAGAAGAATTTCAAAGAACGTGAGTGGTACCTCTTCAATGAGCTGAACCCTGACCTGCATCTGGATTTCGAGGCCGATGAACTGCCATTCTCTATTAAACCTGCGGAAAAAGTGGATGTGCGTAAGGTGATGGAGCTGTTCCGTGCCAACTACGAGGGTTCGGAACTATTGGATCAGACTGCCCAGCTGAAGATTGAGCGTAAACGCAAACAGAAAGACGGCACCACCCTCATTGATACGATTGTATGTCCCAATGCCAATCCCTGGATGGATGGCAATGAGCGTGCCCTGTACAATGCCCTTAAGCCTGGTACGGTGACCTTCTACCGCGGTGTGGCCATGTCATGGTGCTCATATTCCACGATTATCCAGTGCCGCGAATGGCTGCCCGATGAGGTGGGTGGCTTGTGCTGGTTCTCGCTGGAAAATCCGGGACAGAGTCCACGTATCCCCATCTATGCCGGTGAAACCAAATTGCCGGCGGGCTTCAATATCTGCGGTCATTTTGGCTACAACGACAATGCTGTGCTGTGGCATTACCGCAAGGCCAACAAGTTGGCCCAGGTGAGATGGGGCCGCACCAAAGACATTATGCTGAATAGCATTCTCCGTTATGAGGACAAAGCCTTCGAGGAATTGCCGGCATTGGAGGATAAAGCAGTGAAGATGCTGAAGAATGGAGAGAAGGAAGAGGCTGTGAAACTGCTGAATAACTATACCTCCGACTTTGCTGGCGCTACCCGCCAAACTTGGCAGGAGCTGGAACACAAGTTCTGGGAGATGTTTTGGACAGGGTTCTAATCGGGGGCAGGTAGTAGAATAATCTCAAGACAAAATTGCGTAAGGAAGTGTAAACTTCCCTTTTTGGGGGAAACTTACAAAAAATGCAGTTATGCATCACCATATGGTATGCTATCTTCTGCTGCCATAGGCAAGTCCTCTTCGTGTGTCGGATACAAATGGATAACTGAAGAGGATGGAATCCCTGCGTCCTCATTAACCCTATTCTTCTTGAAATTCTCCGCCTGCTCAAAGATGGCTTTGAAAACCTCATCGCGAGTGGCAGGTGGGTAACCGTGTTTGGAGAGCGTGAGGATAATCTGCACCTTCAGCTGCGCCTTGATGTCGGCACGCTTGTCCCAATCGATAAACTGGGAACTATCATCGACTTTTTCCTTGACAGCTTGCGCAATCTCAATGTATTGCTCTTCGGTGTATTGGTCCAGAAATCCATACTTTTCAGCCACTGATTTCAAAATATCGTAGAAGGCCTTCACCTCAATATCCGGAATACCGTCCGGTAAAACGCTATCTTTCTTGATTTCTTCGAACAATTCGGCAAGTTGCTTAGCAACTTCGGTCACAATATCGTCGGCCAACACGATATCATCGGAACGGTCGTTGTAGATGTCGATGATTTCATTCAGACGCTCGGTGAAGCTGACAGCTTTCACTTTGTTCACCTTCTTCACGCTGTCAATCACACGCTTGAGAAGCTGTTCCATCAGCTTGACTTTCGTGTTCTTGTACGGCAGATTTTTCAGCTTATCCATATACTGTGACGCCAGCAAGTCTATCTGTTTAGCATCGTTGAGTTGCAAACTGTTGATGGCCACCACCTCCTCCGAAATCAAGGCCTCGTTGACCAACTTCAACACATGGCGGTTCATCTGCGTAGCATCGGGCGACACTCCTGTGGTGGTCTTGTATATGATGGAACGAACAGCTGTGAAGAAATGCACATCGTCAATCTCCTCCCTTGTGATTCGCTCGTTGTTGTTGCACATGTTGTAGGCCGACTTCATGATAAGGGTGTGCTTCATGAAGCGCTTCTCGGTCTCTTCGGTTTGCTGGATGAATTCGGCAGACATCTGCAAGGCATTCAATTGTTCCAACGGCGTACCCATGAAGAATTTGTTGTACTCAAAACCCGTAAACATACGTCTAAGCAAATCCAACTCGTCTTTGAACAGCTTCACAGCATTGTCAATGGTTTCCACAGGGGTTTCATTTTGTCCGCCATTGGCATATTTTTTCATCGCCTGGTTGAACTTCTTCTTGATGCCTAAATAATCGACAATCAAACCTTTATCCTTGCCCGGATAGTTTCTGTTGACGCGACTGATGGTCTGTATCAGCGTATGCATTTGCAACGGCTTGAAGCAGTACATAGTATCCAAACAAGGCACATCGAAGCCCGTAATCCACATATCCACCACGATGGCAATCTTGAAGTTCGACTTCTCCTCCTTGAATTGCAAATCGAGTTTTTTGCGCTCTTCGTCGGTGCCCAACAGCTTGTACAGTTCGGGATCATCATCTTTCTGACGGATACAGACCAACTTGATTTTCTCGATAGGCTTGATCTTTTCCGCTTCCTCTTTGGTCAGCTCTTCGCCATCGCCACAGATTCTCACCTCCGCCCACTCTGGCCGCATGGCGACTATCTCTTTGTAGATGGCGAAACCGATCTCACGGGTGGCGCAGACAATCATGGCCTTGCCCTTGACGGTACTGCCTTCATCCATGCGCCGTTCGTAGTGCTGCACAAAATCCACCGCCAGACGGTGAATGAGGTCAGGACTGTTGAGCAAAATGCTCATTTGCGTCATCGCCCGCTTGCTTTCCTCAATCTGGTATTCCGACGAACCCTCCTCCGCGCATTGGTCGTAGTAGGCTTCAATTTGCTTGATAAGCTCGCTGTCGGCAATAACACGCGACGCTCGGCCCTCGTAGAGTATGGACTTGGTGATGCCGTCCTCCACGGCTTCTATCATGGAATACTCATCCACGACTGCGCCAAAGACTTCCATCGTAGAATCTATCGGCGTGCCCGTGAAACCCACATAGGTGGCATTCGGCAACGAATCGCGCAGGTACTTGGCAAAACCAAACGAGCGTTTCACACCCACCTCTGTAATGGCCAATTTTTCCTCCAAATTAGTCTGCGTACGGTGGGCTTCATCGCTGATACAAATAATATTAGCTCTATTAGAAAGCAGGTTGATATCCTTCGAGAATTTCTGTATGGTGGTAAGGAAAACGCCCCCGCTGGTACGGCCTTGCAGTTTGGCTTTCAAATCCTCACGACTCTCCACCTGCTCTATCACGCTGTCGCCAACAAACTGTTTGGCATTGAGCAGCAGACGCGAGAGCTGGTCGTCCAAGTCGGTGCGGTCGGTGATGAGGATGATGGTGGGACTGCACAGGGCTTTGCTCTTCATCAGCAGACGCGTGAGGAACAGCATAGTGAGCGACTTACCGCAACCCGTAGCGCCGAAATAGGTGCCGCCTTTGCCATCGCCGCCAGCGTTGAGTTTGCTGTGATTCAGAATGTTCTGAAATAGCGAGCGGGCAGCAAAATATTGTGGATAGCGGCAGATAAACTTCTTTTCGTCCTTGGAGGTGTCTGGAAAATAGACAAAGTTGTGAATCACATCAATGAGCCGGTCTTTGCGGAACATTCCGGCAATCATCGTCTTGAGTGAGTTGATGCCGTCGCAGGCCTTGTCTTTGGCATTCACTTTGCGCCAAGCATAGAAAAATTCGTATGGGGTGTAAAGGGTGCCAAATTTGTTGTTCACACCATCGGAGACAACGATGAAAGACGTATACTTGAACAAGGAAGGTATGTCCCTGCGGTAGCGGATGGTGAGCTGTTTGTAAGCATCCTCGATAATGGTGTCCTGCTTGGTGGCACTCTTCAGCTCAAACACCACGACGGGCAGACCGTTGACGAAGATGACGATGTCGGGTATGCGGTGCTCGTTTTCGGTGATGTCAAATTGGTTCACCACCTTGAAGATATTGTGTTTCTGGTTGGTTTCGTCGAAAGCGATGGGATAGATATACAGGTTCTGCTTGGCGGGATCTTCGCGTTTCAGCGAAAAGCCGTCCATCAGCAGGTTGAGGGTGTGTTTGTTCTCAACGTAAAGCGTGCCGCCCTGCTTCTGCGTGATGATGCGAATGGCATTCTCCACTTCCTGGTCGGTGATGCCGTCATTTTTGTATCGATTGTGCAGATAGACCGCCAGATCATCGCGCAGCACCACCTCGTCGAGGTCTCGCACAATCTCCTCCCCTTTAACATAATCATAACCTTGCTCCTGCAGCAGGGCGATGATGGACTGTTCCAATTGGCTTTCGTTGAAGTAGGACATAGGCTATTCTCCTTTCAAGAGTTCATTATACAAAGCCATTCCTTTCACTGTCAGCAAGTATTTCTGGCGGGGATGGTTTGGCGAATTTGGGTATAACATACGGACAAAACCTTCTTGAATTGCGGGGTTAAGGTGGTACTCCAAAAAATTTGGTCTATGTTTTAATCTTAATATTTTCATTATTTGGGCAATTGAAAGTTCTTTCAGACCAAATATCTTTATGAGTTCAATAATTAACGAATTGTCTGTGTGCAATTTATCCTGTACTTGTTCGGGTACTTGTTCGGGTACTTGTTCGGGTACTTGTCCTGTACTTATCCAGTGCTTGTCGAGTACTTGTTCGCTTTCCGGCATCTTCCAGTCTTCGGGTGGATTAATTACCATGTAACGATTCTTCAATATGTTGTTTTCACCAAGCAGCAAATTGCGGAAGAAACGTACAAGAAACTTCGGTTCATAACCTATCCCTTTTGCAAGATTCCGATAGTTGGCACGAACCAGTGCGTTACGAAAATACCAAGAATGCTGTTCAAACATTTCGTTGTTGACCTGAAAACCTTGAGACCGCAGATACTTGATGGTGAAAACGGCAGTAGTGCGAGTGTTGCCTTCCCGAAACGGATGAATCTGCCATAAACCCGCAACAAACTTGGCAAGATGCTCCACCATCTGTTCCTTATCCAGAGTTGAATAGTCAAACTGGCGCTCTTGTTCAAGGTCGTAGTCTATGGCCATGCGTAGGTCCTGCCAACGTCCGTAAAGCACGGTGTCACCCTGTAGCACCCATTCCTTTTTTGAAATGTCATATTCACGGAATTGTCCGGCATGTTTGAACACACCTTCGAAGATAGCCCTATGGATGGCTGACAATCCGGCTACGCTATAGGTGAATGCATCTGTTTGAAGCAACTTAGAAATGTTGCCGGAAACGTTGTCAGCTTCTGCTTTGTCGCCATCATCCTCATCATGGGTGGTTTTGGTGATATAGTATTGTTTCACCATCTCTCGGGCCTCATCAATGGTGATTTCGCCTTCGATGTTTTTGCGGGCGGTCTCACGCAGATATTCGGAGGTGGATAGCCCATCCACCGCCTGCAAGCCGATGGCCACACGCCAAGCATCCGCTTTCAAGCGTTTCTCAGGCTCTCCCTGCCGGATGTATTCGTCAAAGTTTGGGTATGCTTCGCTCATATTATTAAACTCCTTGTTTTCAACTGCAAAAATAAGAGTTTTTCTAAAAGAAATATCTTACTGCTCATTTCCTTCTTTAATCGGTGCAAGGCCAAAAGCAAGCTCATCTTCGTCGATTTGATAAATCTTGAACAGATTCTTCAAAATCGCCATTTTGTTCCAAGTACTACTGTGAGACGGACAAAAATACAAACCTGTGGCCAATTCTTGATAATGTTTGGCAGGTGAAGTCTGGAACCAAACATTTTTCTTGCTTCTTGCCTCTTTATAAAGCAATGATGGGTTAATGGCATACAACAGCTGAGCCATTTCCCACATCATCTTTGCCCAATCACTAACAGCATAAATGGTGTCTTGAAACAGGAAAGAGGTGATTTTACGGCCTGTCGCCACGCCATTGTCCTCAGAAAGACTGACGACATCATCCTCTTTTTTCACAGGCACAAAGTTGGTTAGAGGATAAGACCAGATTTTCAATGCCTTTTCAGACAAATCTTTTTTCCTTATTTCCAGCTCTTTTTCTGTCCATTGATCGAATTTAGCAATATACTGATTCAGACGCAACCCACTCTGCGAGAAACCATTTTCAATTGTTTTCTTCTCGGCAAACGACTTATTGCTATAGGTGGAATTATAACCCGTTAAAGTCAAGTTGGATATCGTGTGAAGCCACTTTTCATGTATGCTTTCAAAGTTATCACCCAATTCCTGTTTCCACCAAGGACTGAGCGTTTGCGGCATGATGTGTTCAATAGTCAGAATACCCTCCGCTATATTGCCGACAATATCGTTTTTCTCCTTACTACTGCCATTCTCAAGCCGTTCGAACAGATAGGTTTTGTTTTTGCCCCGCATCGCGTAGATGTTCTTGGTGGTGAATCCGTTCAAGAACTCTTCATCTTTAGGGAAGGTGCTGGACAATTTCCTGGTTTCCAGGTAGTAAATCATAACATCGGAATAGGTATCCGACTCTTTTTTATTTTTCACCACAAACTTGTGCAGCGTAGCGAAAATTTTGTTCAAAGCGTTGGTGGGAAGGTCGCACATCAGACGGCGGAAGATAAAAGACTCTATGCACGACAACACTGGCACCAGTTCTTTCTCATAAATACCGGTATCCGACGCATAAATCATGAAGGCCATCAGGAACGGATAGGCGACCGTCATATCTAACAAGTCGAGGCGTTTGGCGATTTCATTTGCCTCGGAATCTCCCAAATCAAATGTGGTTAGTTTTTTGTATGCTGTGGCATAAGTGAGCATTTGACCTAACAACTGCTGAATGTCCTTTCCCTTTGCGAAAGCTTTAAATGCCTGATACACATTACGGATATTGGGAATAACACCTGTCTCAATAGTCAAATAATTACGGACAAAGGAATCGAGTTCGGAGCCCGTGCAATTCTCGATTTTATTCCAATAGTCATCGTAATACTTTTCCTGAATGTCCGGCTGAAGCCCCATCAAAATGAAATTCCGGATTTTGTCAGCCTCGGTCAAATCCAATCCCGTGGAGTTGAGGCTTTCGAAAATCAGCTGTGGATCATCGCCGTGTTCAGGCTCCAACACGATGTCAATGATTTCCAAACTATCAATAGCCCGATAGAGTTCATCCATTGTCAATTCCTTGAGATTGGTGATTCGGTCGTAAAAATAGTGATAGTTGTGGGTGACTTTGGAGTCTGCCACATAGTCTTCCTCCTTGTTGAAAATCAGCCTGTCGAAGGCGTTGCAGTCATCGCGGAATGGTTTTAGCCGGACTTTACGTTCCTCTTTCCGATATTTGTCAATGATGTAGGTGTCTTGCAAAATGTCCACCAGATTACTGTCTTCTGATGCCATGACACCTTGTTTCATTGCATTGATCATAGCGATGAGGATCAGCGAAACCGTGGTAATGCGCTGCTGACCGTCAATCAGCACTACTTCATCCCGCAGGTGTGCATACGACACGATGCTGCCGAAGAAATGGGACTGTTTATTTTCCCGTACAACCTGCACCAAATCGTCAAACAGCTGTTTGCAGTTCTCTGTTTTCCAGTCGTAGTTGCGCTGGTAAACGGGGATGATAAACCGTTTCCTTGAGCCTTCCAAAAACTCTAAAAGATGTGATGCCGAGCCTTTCATATACTTGAGGTATTTATTCTCGATTGATAACTTATTGTAGTTTTGATAATCTTCCTATTGGTATTTAAATATTGTTTTCTTCTAATTCAAATGAACCATTCTTCTTTTGGCGCATTTGCGTGAACTTTACATGCTTAAAACCATTCTTTTTACAGAAGTTCTTATATTTGTCTATAGTAGATTTATGAGCCTTGCAACCAAATATTATTTTACGAAGTGCATTAGGATTGAAATGAAATGCTTGACTTCCATTCTTCTCTATTTCACTTCGCAACTTCACAACTCGAATTTCTTCTTCATATTTCCATTCTGTTGATTTTGGTTGAATTATCTTATAAATGATATCGTCATTATCTACAGGATAGTAATATTCTGGCATTGAGTCAACATATTTGACAGGCAATGTCAAGCAAAATAAATTAGGGTCTTGGAGAATGTTAAATTCAAGACAAAGTCCTTGGTGGTAATGAGCATAATGTGACCACATCAAAATATTTCCGCAGTTCAAACTCAAGCAACAAACCCCAACCTCATTCAAGACAGTATCAACACCTCGTTTTAAATCATAATGGGTAAACTTTTTCAATCCTTCTTTTATGAGATGAGCTCTCGTAGCATCAATACCATTTCTCTGGACTAATGTATTTGACAATTTTTTTTTATCTAAAGCTTGAATATTAGCCCAACAATCAAAAGGATCATTGAAAGCATTCGGATGTGAAAACCATAATGTCTTATCTGTAAAGATTTTTTCAGTGTCCTCATCATCCATTCTATACTTATACAGAGATTGGTTGATGACGCCATCTGAGATCATCTTCTCTAACGTTTGTGTTTTCACTTCTGTTGAGATTTCCTGCATATTATTAACTATTCATTCCACGCCAAAACAAAGACTATTACTATTCTTTTCTCTTCGTCTGTGAAGATTCCTGAATATACAGTTGATCTTTTATTGTTAATCCTAATAAAGACGATATTCTACTTTTATTTTTGAAATCAACATCAAATTTGTACATATGGTCAACAACCAAATCCTGCAAAAGCCTACAACACATAATATTATTCTTCATTTCCTTACTATAGAGTTCAATGGTGTTTATTGGTAAACCAGGATAGTTTAGACTTGTTGAAAGATTAATCAATTTATATGAATTATACGGATTGTTTTCTAAAACCTTGTCGAAAGTTTTATTAAGTCTGTCGTCTCCTACAGAATTTGAAATTTTAGTTATTATCGCTAATGAAGACAAATATGACAAATCTGCCAGAAATTGTAATGATTTTTTTTGAATATCATCTCTTTTTAACGTAATATCTGCACGACTCCTATCTGAGTATTTATCAATTATAACATTTGCTAAATACTCGGCTAAATCATCCTTGTTCTCTGACATCATTGTCAAATATAGACCCAATGTTCTTAATCCAACATTGTATGCTGTCTCAACAATCTCATACTTTGTTTCAGCCTCTAATTCTCCCCAATACTTAATAGCAATTTGCCCTAATATATCAATCGTCTTTACCGCGAGATTGATCTGTGCAAATAAGTCTATGTCATATACATCATCATCAAGGGAAATTTGGGTGTAATTCATTTCATCGTTATCAAATTCTTTTTGTTTTTCCTCTAATTCCGATTCAAGTAACAATTTGGAATTTCTCTCCTTATCAACATCGATTGCTCCGATAACCCTTGAGGTGAAATCACTCATCAATTCATTTAATGACTGTATATCTTGTTCTAATTTGCATGTAGGAGAATTTGGAAAAATCTGTCTAGCATTGTGTAATAATGTTGATATTATCCAATTGTTTTTTGACAAATGTGTAACAAACATAATAATATTAGCATATTCTTCTTTAAAAATACGTTCGCATAATTTTTGAACAATATGCTTTATTTCCTCTTCATCTATATGATTTGCAATATATTTTGCTACGAAAAAGTAATATATATAATTCTGACTAACTCTTACATTGTTGTTAAATGTCAGTAATTTCGTCCCTTTCAGTGTTTCTTTAATGGTTTTGATTCCAAAAATAGTCTTATCTACATCGTGTTTGTCGCAATACAGATTGTAAAATTCGTCAAATTGTTCAATAGATAATTCTTTAACTTTTTGCTCAAAAAGGAAGTAACAAAAGAACACCATGAAGTTGTAATAAAAACCAATATCTTTCTGTTGCTTGATTGAATGAATAAGGTTGTCGTTAATCAAATGTTCGTAATAAAAACCGTGAAGTGAATAGTTAATATTGTTATTATTCTGAAGTCCTTCTAGAGCTTGTAAAATACCTAAAATATAAAACGGATATGCAGGTATAAAATTCTTCCCCAAAATACTATTGATTTGTTTGTTTGCCTCATCGTTTTTCTTACGTATTACGTTTTTACTTTCAACACTTGTGTCTTGTCCGAAAGAATTCCATTTTTCCACCAACTGATTTCTTAAAACTGGACCAAATTCCATGATAATGAATTTGTCGAAACCCTCAAATGGTGGATTTGCAGATAAATCACGAGTGGAAATTGAAATGTCTCCTATAATAATAATGTTTTTGAATAAACTCTCAAGATTTGAAATTAGAAGTTTCCAGTATTTATCGTTACCTTTGGCCGCAAATTGAAAATCGTCAATTATTATAATAAAAGAATCATTGTTTTCAGCTTTTTCTGAAGGATGAGCTTTAATTGTACTATACTGTTCCTTATATCTTTCATTAATAATATGAAGAATCTTGTCTTTTCGTGTGTTAGATGACAAATCAGACCCATTTAACAATACTGGAGTTAAATTGTTGTTGTAAAAATATTTACAGAAAACATATTTACACATTGCTGATTTGCCAGAACGCTCACCACCAATAATGTAATAATGTATTCCATCAACATCAACTGCATCGGTTAGGTCAGCAATATTTGTTCTTTTATCATTCTTGTTGTTTTCAGTTATGATTTTCAAGTTCTGAGGCACAAACAAATCATCAAAAGACAAATCTTCTCCTGATGGATGAGTAAAATACGCATCTGTTGAATGAAGATATTTCTCGAATTCATGATTTAATTGAATTGTGATTTGCGAATTGTCTATTGTATTACTAACGTCTTTACTAATATATTTTTCAGATATGTATTTTGTCAGACTCTCTCTAAAAACTTTCTTGAAATCGTTTGTAAAGTCTCTATAAAACACACCTTTGCTTTCGATTCCTTTTTTGAATTCTCTAACTTTTTGTAATTGTTCAATGTCAACATCGTTGGACATTATTTGTGCATTTTTGAAGAAGAACATTATTTGAACAATATCCCTTTTCTCATATGCTGAATTAAATTCTTCTTCTGTACCAGAACCAGCATTGGGTGTTGGCGAACCAAATCGATTGGACATTATTCCTACAAAAATATCGTAGTCATCAATTTGCTTATTAATAGCATCTTGAGAATAGGTTTCAACAGATGGATATGTGTTTTTTTCCCATGTTAGAGGAAATAAATTAAAGCCATTGGATTCTCCCAATGTCCTATTTAGTTCATCTATCACTTCTTGAGCCTCTTGCCGCTCTGTATTCACATCAGAAGGTGAAGATATGAAAATACTAACTTGAATGATTTTTTTTGTCATTTTTCTTTCATTTTATTTCCCCATCCTCGCCAATAACAAGGACTGTAATTCCGTTAATTTCTCGATCTCTTTATATAAAACAACCATGTTGTCTAATATCGGCACAAACATTGATTTCTTTTCTTTATCATCAAGAATAATGATAGGTTGTTCTGCTATCAATTCTTGACTCAGATTCTCTTGAGCTCCACCATTTGCCAACTTTTTTATGTCTTCCTGATTGGCTAATAAATGGAAATACAAATATGCAGCATCTTCTTTGCTGTGACAAATCATATTACAACAAGCTTGATTTGTTGTAGTATCACAAGCAAGATATGCAACTTGCGCTGCCGTGGCACCATACATTGCCATCACCACAGCGCCCCGAGGTATAATCTTCGCAGAGCTATTATCTAATCCTGCTTGACTAATGTATTCTTCAACACTAACAATGATATTATTATGTACCTCACCTGATTTCAACCACGGATAATCTTTTTTATCCCAATAAACATTGCGGCTTCTGCTTGGTGTTCCACCAGATTTCATTTCTTTGCAGAAATCTTCAATTGTCCCCATTCTCCATCCTTCCGGCAAATTCTCGTTGTCAATCCCATCTACGAACATCTTTCGATACAATGCCTGTGCGGTCTCTTCCAAATGGGTAATCATCTTTTCGTTGAGGCGAATGCGGTTGGTCAGCGTCTTGTACTCCGCCACGATTTCGCGCTGGCGAGCGATGTCAGGCACAGGGAGCATCACGTTGCAGAGTTCATCCCAATCAAACACTTCGCGGGCACTGCCGTGAGAATGGAAACGGGCATAACGGTCAAATTCGGGACGACGGAACCACATCATCAGATATTCGGGCAACAATTGTTCTTGGTTGACAATCTCAAAAACGGTGTACGCCTGAGACACGATGGCCTCGTCAAAATCCTCAAGCAAGGCAACAGCAATTTTATCGCCTCGGCGTGAAGTATCAGCAATATAAACGAATTGTCTCTTGCAAACTATCTTATAATTGGACATATCAGTCCCGATGGTGTTGGCTATTGATGGGAAAAATATCTTATCGACACTCACTCCCAGCAATTTCGTCACCTTCAACTCTCGGTTGCGAACATTCACCTCCCTGATATAGTCGCCTAAACGCTGGTAGTCTTTCATCGGTCAGTCCTCCTGTTCGTAATAGTATGAATAGTCGATGCCTTTCATGAAAATTTCGCGGTCATTGATGCGGTCGGAAAGAGCACCGCGAAGCAGTTCGCGTATTTTGGTGCTGTCCGTATGGCTTGCTATCATAGCATCAAGGTATTCCTTCTTATCTATCTTGCTCCAATCCACACACATTCCCAGCCGTTTCTTGAAAATGAGGTCAAGCCAGATGCGCGTGGAGCGGCCGTTGCCCTCCATAAAAGGATGCGCCACGTTCATCTCCACATATTTGTCCACAATCTCATCGAACGTGGTCTCCGGCATCTTTTCAATTGTCTGCAGGTTTTGGTACAAATATTCAGCCAGACAAAACAGTGTATAGCCCTTGGCTATGGTCTTCGTGCGAATCTTTCCCGAGAAATCATACAAACCGCCGAAGAGATAGGCATGAATCTGCTGCAGAGCTTTCACCTTGCCGACATCCTTGTCAGCTACAAGATTGCTTTCCCAAAGGGTGTATGCCTTCTTGCGGCTTTGTCCATCAATAGTGTTCTCGCTGTATTTGAACCAATCGAGAAAAGCCATTGCCTGGCTGTTCGGAATGGTTTTGGCCAGTTGTTCCACTCCAGCCAGACTGATGACATCGGTATTGTACTTCTTCCCGTCCGCAGCCGTGAGCTTCAGCTGGGTAGTGGCACTAACCAACTCGTTCTGCTCTTTCTTCAGTTTGGCCTTGAGATACTTCCAATAGTTACGGTTTTTCGCATGGTCGTCTTGCTCATTGACGGCACCTATAACATCCAATACAGAGAACCACCACTGGTTGAGAGCCTCATCCCATACAGCACGCACTACATGATTCTTATAAAAACGAATAGATATTTTGCTCATAATTTATATCCCAATTTCTCAAATAGTTCCTCCAACGCCTGTTTGCTTTCTTCTTCCTGCTGCAACAACTCCCGCAACTCACCTTGCAGCTCCCGCATTTTCGTATCGTAATCGATCTGCTCGTCTCGATTCTTGAACTCGATGTACTTGCTGGGCACCAAACTCCAGCCCTTCTGCCGTATTTCGTCCAGGGTGGCAGAGTAGCAATACTCTGGCTCGTTTTGGTAGTTTTCCTCAAAACCTTCCTGCTGCCAATCGTGGTAGGTGCGGGTCACCGCGTCTCGCGTGTCCGGGTCGAGCTCCACATATTTCTTCTCAAAAGGAATGCCTTTTTGGCGGAGATCCATGAAGAGGATTTCGTTCTCGCGGTCGCGGTAATGGATTTCCTGTCCGTTTTTGGTCACCACCCGCGCTTTCTTGTTGTTGTTCAGAATCCACAACGTCACGCTGATGTCGGTGGAGTAGAAAAGGTTTCTCGGCAGAATGAGAATGGCCTCCACTTTGTCGTTCTCAAGGAGTTTCTTCCGGATGGCAAGCTCCGTACCGTCCGCGCTCAAAGCCCCGTTGGCCAACAGGAAGCCTGCCACGCCGTTGGTGGAGAGCTTGGCGAGGATGTTCAATATCCAGCCGTAGTTGGCGTTGGAAGTCGGAGGCGTGTCGTAACCGCTCCAACGGGCGTCGTCGGTGAGCTCGTTCTCCTCGCGCCAGGCCTTCTGGTTGAACGGCGGATTGGCCATGATGTAGTCGGCTTTGAGGTCCTTGTGCTGGTCGTTGTGGAAGGTATCGCCCTGCCGGATGTCGGCCGAGATGCCACGGATGGCGAGGTTCATACGGGCCAGTTTGAAGGTAGTATTCGTGTTCTCCTGCCCGTACACACTCACGTTCTTTTGGTTACCGTGATGTGCCTTCACGAACTTCACCGACTGCACAAACATACCGCCCGAGCCGCAGCAGGGGTCGTAAATCTTGCCGTCGTATGGCTCAATCATCTCAGCAATGAGGTTCACCACCGACTTCGGAGTGTAGTATTCGCCCTTACCCTTACCTTCTGCAATAGCGAACTTGCCGAGGAAATACTCATACACGCGCCCGATAAGGTCATTCTCGGAATCTTTAATGGTGTCGAGTTTGTTAATCTCGTCAAGCAGCGAGGCGAACTTCGTCTTATCCAAACCCAAGTTAGAATAGTAGTTGTTGGGAAGCGCTCCTGCCAGCTGTTTGTTTTTCTTCTCAATATTGGAAAGTGCATCGTCGATAATCTGGAAAATGTTCGGCTGCTTGGCGTTCTGCATGATGTACGACCAGCGGCATCCCTCCGGCAGGTAGAACACATTCTCCGCCGTATAGAACTCTACTGTGTCGATATACTCCTTCAGTCCCTGTTCCACAAGTTCCTGCTTGCGCTGCTCAAAACGGTCGCCCGCATACTTGAGGAAGATGAGCGACAGCACAACGTGTTTATATTCGGCTGGCTCTACAGCCCCGCGCAGTTTGTTGGCCGACTCCCACAGAGCCGCCTCCATGGATTTCTCCTGTTTCTTATTAGGTTTAGATGTTTTTGGCATAATGATCATATTGGTGGTTCCAAATCAGAATATACTGGATATTGTCAAATTCGTTCATCATTACAGGCCTACAATTACTAAAAAAAAGAAACTACAAATATACGCTTTTTATCTGAAAAAGCACAAAATAAGAACATAAAAATATTTAAAAACTGTGGTTCACTGATTTAGGTTGTCACTTTTGTGCCTTGCGAATGAATCCAGTTGACGTTTTTTTGTAGAGAGGTAAAATTTTGCGTCTCTAATATAGCCCTTCGGAGGGGGTGCGCTGGATAAGTACAGGATAAAGGCAGAGCTTTTTTGTGTGTCAAAACCTTAGTCAGTGGGGCTGAGGGCACAGAACATGCCGCTGACGGGGTAGTAGATGAAGCGTTGGAGGACCGTTTCGCCCGCTGCCTGCAGAGCAACGGTATGATACGGAAAGATTACATAACTTTTGAGCAGTGGTTTTGCACAGTTATTGGAGAAATTTCCGTATTTTTGCATTTTATATCTGAAAAAACAATGAAAAAACAAGACTGGTTGCTTATTTTGGGTGTCGTGATCGTGCTGACACCGTTCTTTATCCCCGCTACGGGTTTCTTTGATTGGTTTAATAACGCCACGGCTACCCATCCGTTTATCATGGCGTTCTTTAAGTTTGCCATCTTGGCCACTTTGGGTGAAATGTTGGCCTTGCGTATCCGCAAGGGTGTTTATACTGAAAAAGGTTTCGGGGTGTTGCCCCGCATGATGGTATGGGGCTTTTTAGGCATGTGCATTACCATGGCGATGATGATTTTCAAGTCGGGAACACCGTTTTTCATGTCCAAGGTAGCCTCCTGCGATTATGCTTCGCTGATGGATGTGTTCAATTCACCGACCCTTACTTGGGGCAAGCTGGGCATCGCGTTCTGTGTCAGTGTGGCTATGAACACCATCTTTGCGCCAGTGATGATGACCTTTCACAAATGCACCGATATTCATATTTTGGAGACGGGTGGTACGGTGGCCGGTTTGCTGAAACCTATGGATATGAAGCGCATGTTGGGTAGCATAAACTGGGATGTCCAGTGGGGCTTGGTCTTCAAGAAAACCATTCCCTTGTTCTGGTATCCCGCTCATACCATCACTTTCATCCTGCCACCCAATTTGCAGGTGCTTTTCGCCGCCCTGCTGGGTGTTGCCCTCGGTCTGATTTTGGCTTTGGCAAATCCGCAGAAATAAAAAAGAAGGTCCTTCCGCACGCAGCCGAAGGACCTTTCTTATATCATAGTTGCTTTGATGGCGGGACTATTTTACTTTGGTCTTCTCCACCTGAAGTACTTCCTTACTGGTTTCGTCCAATAGGATGGCAATGACGCTGCAGTTTTCAGGTACCCAGTCGGTTCCGTTGAAATCGATAGAATAGCCGTACAGATAAGAAGAGTCCTTGTTCACAAGGCCTTCTGGAGAGATGTGCTCTCCATAATTGCCGTTGATGCCAGCTCTGAGTACATGGTTGTGGACATAATCTTCCACTATTTCACTGTTGTTTTTCTGTGGTTTGATAATGTTGTCCTCCACCAGCAGTAGCGATAACTGTACGGGTTGGTTATATTCTTCCAGCATGGTGGTTTTGGTGTTGATTTTCAACGACCAATTTGATTCGCTAAATTGATTGATGATCTGAATGGCGGCATGAAGGCTGCGATTGGCATTTTGCACTCCATTGACCCATTGTGATTTGTCTATAGGAGCTCCGGTTCTGTTGATAATAGCTCGAGGATTATATTGAATACTGTAATCAATAAACAGTTGGTCCCCTGTGGGAGTGCGAAAATCGTAGGGCATTCCGGCTTCGGGTTCAGCCAACTCACCGGCATGGATGCACACAGCGACCAAAGTATCACCGTATATGTCCAGAAGCTGTTCGAGAACCTGATGTCCTGAAGGACAGTTGGGACATAGATGCCCTGTATATTCATCAAACAGGATTTTCCGATATACCGTGTTGGGGTCCAATTCGGGGAAGACCACATCCACATCCTCTTGCTCTGATAGGGTGAGATATGGACTCTCGATTTTGTTGCAAGCCATAAAACAAAGGGCTATTACGATGAGGGAAAGTGTTTTTTTCATGTTTTGTTTTTTTAGGGTTAGAAGGTGAGAAGGTTAGGAGGTGAGAAGATTGATAAGATTACAGGATTATGGATTTTGAATTCTATATATTATCTATAAGGTTGTCTGCAAAGGGGTCCAGAATGTGCAGGTTGAAGTCGGGGGTGGCAAAACACATGAAATCTTCCTGTTGTCCGTTCTTGTAGTAGCTGGCGGAAATCCAATAGAGAAGGAGTTGTTGGTTGTCTGCCGATTCGCTGTCTTCGATGGCTCTGAAGTAGTCTGTTTGGACCGAAATCTGGCGCAGCGAACGGTTGAGGGATTCTATTTTGGCATCGTCGTCAGCCAAAGTGGCTTCGTCGTACAGTTGCTTGTATTGGAACTCCAGATTCTCCAACATCTCCAGCATCAGCTTGGCGTATGACATCTGTGTGAGGGTGTCAATTCTGGTAACCACCACCGAGTCGGCATCGCTCACATTCAATTCCGTCTTCACATACGTCTCGGCGCATTGATGTATTTTCTGCTGAAATACATCCACTTCAGCCTTTTGGCGACACGCGCCCAAAATAATTGCCAAAGCACAAATAATAATCCCGAAATATCTCATCACTATATTTTAAGTTCAAAATTCAAAATTCAAAATCTTCTCACCCTCTCACCTTCTAACCTCCTCACCCTCTCACCATATATCTAAACTATCAACTATTATCTATCAACTATCATCTATTATCTATTATCTATCAACTTCTCACCCTCTCACCCTCTCACCTTCTCACCTTCTCACCTTCTCACCCTCAACTATCAACTATTATCTATTATCTATCAACTAAAACACAAACCCCACTTCCTCCAACTCCGGATCCAAGTTGGCCGGCAGGATCTGCACATCGCCCCATTGCAGCAGTTGGTAGATGCCGAAGCGATGCACCGTCTCGTAGTTGTGCTGAAGGTCGATATACACTGCTTGCGGATGGCGAATGCGAAAACCTTTGTTTTTGCTTTGAATGTCTTGGTTTTTAGTTGCTTTTGTTTTGTTGAAAGGAGTGAGCAGTAAACTGTAGTTAGCCGCTGTGACCGAGTTGGTGGCGGTGAATCCTGTGTTCTGGTCAAGGCTGAACAGAGGAAGGGTAGTGTCGTCTTTTTCAGGAATCACATACAGGGTGTAGTGGATTTCGTCTTCCAGCACGATACCGCGGAACAAATCGAGATAGTCGTTTTCGGCTTGGTTCAACTGCGTAATCATCAGCTCCAAAGCCTCTTTGCTGTAGGCTACTTCCTGTTCGCCGGCAATCAGACTGTTACGTTCTTTACGAATTTGAATAATGCGGTCTGCCGCCTCCTGCACTTTCTGCTCGGCGCTCTTGTTGACCAGTCTTGTGCGGTTAGCTGGCACCTGTGTCACCACACCATTGATGATTTTGGTTTCCACAAAGGCATCCTCGGTTTCGGTATAGTTCACGTTGGCATAGTTCTGAAAGAAATCGGGAATTCCTTTGATTTGGATGCTGTAGGTTTCTTCAAAAACATCATTCTGAACAGTTTGCGATTTAAGCAATGCCTTGGCATAGGCCTGCTCTTTCACTTGCTGTGAGGAAGGCTCCACGGCAAAGACTGATTTGGTGTCGGGAACCCGAACGGTTTCAATGCTGACATCTTTCAGCTTGTAAAACGTGCGGTTGTCGGAAATGATGTTGGTAAGTCCCAACAACTTTTCGGCTTGGTCGGCATAATAGCCTTTGATTTCACGCACCTTGATTACCGTCACATTCACCTTGATGGCGGTGGTGGGCATCTGGTAATAAAAAAAGTTGGCACTGAGTTTAAGTGTGCTGTCCAAGGGTAGAGGATAGACTTGTTTTTGGGAGAAGGCATTGTTGGTGAGTATCGCCAGCGCCAGCATCAGACTGAAAAGAATCAATCGTTTCATAATGTTATGGTTTATTTCTGATTGAAAATGCAAAGATACGACATGGTTTTCCCTGCCGTTGATGATAATAACATATTACAATCTTTCCTATACGATTTTGATGATATTGGAAAAACCGGTAATGTCAAAAACTTCCTTGACCTGAGGCTGCATGTTGCAGAGTACCAAGCTTCCCTGATGAGACATCACATGTTTCTGAAGCATGAGAAAGTAACGCAAACCTTGTGAAGAGGTATAGGTCATGCCGGTACAGTCTATTTGAATTTCAGCGTTAGATGCTTCCATTAAAGGTTTCAGATCCTGCTCAAATTGGGCGGCGTTAGAGGTGTCAACGCGTCCTTCCAAAATCACGTTGTACTTGTTTCCTTCTTGATTGATAGTTACATTCATATTCGTTAATTTTTTTTGGTTAATCTTGTTTATAGGAAATGGTTAATATGGTGATGTCGTCATTTTGCGTGGCTTCGCCCGTGAAATTTTTGACATCAGTAATAAGATGGTCGACAATATCTTTCGCACTGTCTTTGTCATCAATTTGGTTCGCAAAATCAAGGAGCCGGGGCTCGCCGTATTGTGCTTCTGTTATATTCTCAGCCTCTGTGACTCCATCGGTATAAAGGATCAGTCGGCTGCCTCTCTCCAATTGGATCACTTCTGGTTCGTAATTGAAATTCTCGAATAAACCTACCGCGATATTGGACTTGGCATGAAGGTATTCCGCGTGACCGTCGGCATGACGGATGACAATGGGGTTGTGTCCTGCATTGCAGTAGTACAACTCACCGGTATTCAGGTTGATTTTGCCGACAAACAGCGTAACAAACATGCTGTTCTCATTCCGTGCGCTAAGCGTATTGTTGATTTTTTCCACCATTTTGTCGATGGTAAGTCCTAAACCGCTGAGGAAACGGAAAGCCGCTCGGGTAATCGCCATCACCAAGGCTGCGGGGACTCCCTTGCCCGAAACATCGCCGATGACGAAAAACACATCGTCGCCTTTTTCCTGGAAGTCGTAAAAGTCGCCTCCCACCTCTCTGGCAGGCTGCAAAAGGGCATGAACGGAGTACCTCTCGTTGTCGGGGAAATCTGTGGGCACCATGCTCAACTGGATCTGACGGGCGATATTCAGCTCGCTTTCAAAACGCTCCTTGGTGGCAGTGGTGATTTGCAGTTCCTGAATATAATGAGTGATGGATTGTTGCATGTGCTCGAATGAGTCGTGCAGGTCCTTGATTTCGTCTTCTGTCTCAATCTGTGGGAGTTGGGCATTGAAATCCCCTTGGGCCATCACCATTGCCGCCTTGGAGAATTCGGTGACAGGTTGGGTGAGAGTCTTGATGATTCTCAGGCACGAGAGGAAGAGCAGTAGCAGACCTATAATGGACACGATGGCGATGACGAACTGCATGAAGTTCAGTTTGGCGAAGGTGTTTTTCGTTGGAGTGATGATGGCGGTTGACCAACCGTTATACAAAGGTCCATATACCGCGAACGAATAGTAGTGTCCGGTTCTCATGGTCATGGTTCCCTTTTCCAGGGAGGTCATCTTTTTGATCAGCTTGACGAAATCCGGATTTTTTTTGGCTTCCTCGTATTTGACGACATCTTCCTGAAAACCAATGCCGGGAAGATTTCCCGAGATATATTGTCCTTTGTCTCCGATAAGAAGAATCTTGGAGTTGTCATTGAGGTTGAGAGCGCATAACTGGTGGGTGAGCCATTCGATGCTGATGTCGGCTGTGATTACGGCAATCACCTCTTTTTTGTCGTTCATAATAGGGTAGGAGTAGGTGGTCATCATGATTTGGCCGCCGTCTTTGTCAAAATAAGGATTGCTCCAATGCGGCTTCTTGGTCAGGAAGGGCACTGCAAACCATTCCATCTTGAAATAGTTGTACTGGTCGTTGCCCAATTGCTTTGTCTTAAGACTGTCATTCTCCGAATCGTAAGCATAGGGGGCAAAATAGTGTTTGCCTTCAAAATAATCGGGACGGAAAGCGATGCAACTGCCCACGATTTCTTCGTTAATGACAACCACTGCCGATGTGATGCTGTACATGTAGGTGGTGTCTTCAAGTCGTTCTTCCACCAACCATGCCACGTTTTTCACGGTTGACTCGGCCTCGTCAAGGGTGTGGATGATGTTCAGGGAGGTGGAGGAAAGCATCTCTGCCGCATTCTTTTTGGCCTCTTCGGCAATGATTTTGCGCGAAAAGAGCAACACCACCAGCATGGAGATTATGAACAGCATGGAGGTGATTACCAGGATGGTGGTGCTGAGACGGGCTGAAAACGATCGTGATAATTTCATGGAAATGTCTTTTAAGCGGGGATAACTCTTTTTGACATGGTGAGCATGTTGCAGCCGTCTTTGTATTCGTATTCAATTTTGTCCATCATTTGCTTGCTGATAAAGATACCTAAGCCTCCAATGGGGCGATCTTCTGCGGACAGACTGATGTCCGGGTCGGGCTTGTCCAAGGGGTTGAACGGCGTGCCGGCATCAGTGAAACGAATGTACAACACGCCATCTTCCTGCTGGGTGCTGACTTCCAGAAATCCGGAGCCGTTTTCGTAAGCGTATTGCACAATGTTCTCGATAACTTCCTCGATGGAAAGCCTGATTTTGAAAATCAAATCTTCCTGTGACGGTATATCCGGTGACGCCATCACATATTCTATGATTTCATGACACTTGTCCCCAATGGGTTCAAAACGTTTGCTGTACATTGTTATATTTTATTTTTATGAAAAAATCTTAATCCTATATTCTTAATCCATAATCCTGTAATCCTATCAATCTTCTCACCTTCTCACCTTCTCACCTTTTAACCTTCTAACCCCTAATGTTACAATAACGCATTCACCACCCACTGGTCCACATCGTTGATGTTGACGATGGGCTGTACGGCATTGACGCCTGCTTTTCCAATGCGTTGTTTCAATGCAGTCAGTTCTTTGATACGCGCTTTGGTCTCTTCACTATGTATGACAGGAAAACCTGATTCCTTTAAGAGCAAATTGCTTTTGGCAGTGATGGAAAGTTCCAGATATTCAGAGATATAGCAGCAAATATCGAAGAACGTTTCCGGCTCAAAAGCGTCTTTGATGGACAGCAGGTATTTTCCCGCATTGGTCTCGGCAAGTTCTCCTTTCCGGATGGAGCCCAAGAGAGCCACGTCATTGTTGAGGCACTGGTCAATCCACGAATGGATGGCTTTTTCGTTTTTCTTGAAAATATGGTGTTTGCTGACCAAGAAGTAAACTACAAGTATGGAGGTCAGTATAATGGGGTTGATCGGCACCACATTGTGAATGATATGCACCGCCATAGCTATCGCAAAAGCAGCCACTACTCCCAGGTTTCTTATGGCGAGCGACCTGTGGGAGGTCTCTTGCTTTGCGATAATCAAGCCGTAAGCCAGCAGCGAAGTGCATCCGATATGCATTACCGCCGCCTCGAAACCCAGCATTACTGCCATACCGTGACTGAAAGTGTTGATCCACACCAGATGGATGTTCTCGAGGATGGCATAACCGGCTCCCACTGCTGAGCCGTAGATGGTGGCGTCGCCCAACATCACAATTTTCCGTTTCTGTACAAGATAAAGTAAGGGTAAACCCTTTAGGAATTCGGCCACAATGGCGGTGATATAGGGCATTGCGGGCGATTCAATCATCAGTTCTCCAAGTGCCAGTGTCAGCAGAAAACAGAGACCGCCGCTGGTCAGACAGAACGCCAGCCTTTTCCTGTTTGTAAGCGAGAACGCATCCATAAAGATGACGATTACCACAAATAGTAAAATCGGAACCAACGCGAGTGCATATAGGGAGATCTGAGTCATGGGCATTTATGGTTTTACAAGTTCTTTTTTACTGATGGCTAGCAGACAGAAAAATACTAAAGCTCCGTTCAGAATCAGAAGCTCGAAGCCGAATTTGTAGCCGTTGAAGAGCTGTTGGGAGTTTTTGGACAGCATATAGCAGATGCAGGGTACCAGAACCGCAATGAATGGGATGGCCCAGGTTTGCCGGATAGTACGCTTGGTGAAGATGCTGAACACAAACAGTCCAAGAATGGGACCGTAAGTGTAACTGGCCACCATGAAGATAGTGCGGATGATGGCATCGTTGTGGTGACTCGAGAAAATGATGATAATGGCCACAAATATCAAAGAGATGCATACATGTACTATACGTCTGACAGTGGTCTGCTTTTTCTCGTCAGGAAAGCGTTTCTCAATGTTCAGCATATCGTAGCAGATGGTGGTGGTGAGGGCGGTGAAAGTGCCGTCCGCACTGGAATAACCTGCTGAAATCAATCCTATCACAAAAAAGATGGCAGCGACTTTGTCCAAGTGGTTGAAGGCCAGCTCGGGGAAAATCCGGTCGGTCTTGCCAGCTGCAATCATGCCACTGAGATCGATGCCTTTCTGCTGGGCATAAACCAGCATGCTGCCGCCTAACAGAAGGAATAAGATGTTGACAATCACTAAAATACCAGTGAAGGACATCATGTTGCGCTGCGAGTCTTTGAGGGTTTTGCAGGACAGGTTTTTTTGCATCATATCCTGATCCAGACCGGTCATGACAATAGTGATGAACATGCCGCCGAAAATCTGTTTGAGGAAGTGGGTGTTGGAATGCCAGTCGGTATCGAAAGTTTTGGTGTACCCAGCTTGATCCATATCCCGCCACATGTCACTGAGATTATAATCTAACGATTTGAAAATCACAATTAAAGTGATGATTAAAGCGGTTAGCATAAAGGTGGTTTGCAAGGTGTCAGTCCATACTACGGTCTTTAGTCCGCCTTTGAAAGTGTACAAAAGAATGATGAGGATCATCACGCAGGCGGTAAACCATATCGGAATTCCCCAAGCATCGAAGACGAAGGTCTGTAAAACAAAGATGACCAGATACATGCGTAATGCAGAGCCCAGTAGTCTCGAGAGGATGAACAGGGCAGAGCCGGTTTTTTGCGCGGTGTTGTCGATACGTTGGCCGAGAAACTCGTAAATGGAGGTAAGATTGTATTTGTAGTAGATGGGCAGCAGCACATAGGCGATGGTGAGGTAGCCAAGGATATAGCCGAGCACCACCCCGAAATAAGTGAATTGGGTGGTGGCTACATCACCAGGTACTGACATGAAAGTGACACCAGACAAGGAAGCGCCAATCATGCCGTAGGCTACCACAAACCAAGGGGATTTGCGGTTGCCGGTGAAGTAGGTCTTGTTGTTGGCCTTTCGCGAGGTGATGCCTGTGATGACAAACAACAGGATGGTGTAGAGTATGAAGAATGAGAAGATTAAGGTCTGCATGTTGTGTCAGTTTCAAATATCATTTAAAAATGCAAATTTACATAAAAATATTGAATATATGTTAAGAGTGAGAAATTTTTCTTTCTTTTTTATTCCTCATGTTTACGGAAAAAAACATCGCAAGATTGATGCATTTTTATTATTTTTGCAACTTATTTTTAAGCAAGAAAATGAAAACACTTGACAACGTAGAATCCTTCTTTCCTGCAGACTTTTCTGAAGAACAGAAAGCTAAGGCGAAGACCTTGTTTTTTAAGAATTTAGCTCTCAAAGCACACCAGTTTTATGGGGGTAAAATCCAAACTGTGCCGTTGGCACCGATATACGGTTTCAACTGGTTCAATGTGTGGTATACGCCGGGTGTTTCCGCTGTTTCCACTACCATCCGCGACGATAACGACCGCTCATTTGAACTGAGCAACCGTAAGAACCTTGTGGCGGTAGTGAGTGACAGCACTCGTGTCCTCGGTGATGGTGACTGCACTCCTCCCGGTGGCCTCGGTGTGATGGAAGGTAAAGCCATGCTGATGAAGTATCTCGGTGGTGTGGATGCCATTGCGCTTTGCGTGGACAGCCGCGATGAAAACGGTGAGCATCAGGCCGATAAGCTGATAGAACTGGTGAAAATGGTGCAACCGTCGTTTGGTGCCATCAACCTGGAGGATATTTCCCAGCCCAACTGCTTCAAGGTGCTGGATGAGTTGCGAGAGCAGTGCAATATTCCTGTTTGGCATGACGATGCTCAGGGTACCGCCTGCGTGACCTTAGCAGGTATCCTCAACGCATTGAAGTTGACAGGCAAGAAGTTGTCGGAGATTAAGACCGTCCTCTATGGTTCAGGTGCTGCCAATACCTGTATCGCTCGCCTGATGATCAGCGACGGTGCCGACCCCAAGAAGATGATCATGTTCGACAGTAAGGAAGCCCTGCACGACCAACGCGAGCGCTATAGCGGAGATCCTCGTTTTTATCGTCAGTGGGAATTGTGCAAAATCACGAATCCTGAACATATTAAAACGGAAGAGGAAGCCTTTAAAGATGCCGACCTTGTGGTGGCACTGTCCAAACCCGGTCCCGATACCATCAAGCCCGAGTGGATCAAGCTGATGGCGGATAAGGCTATTGTTTTTGTCTGTGCTAATCCGGTGCCGGAAATCTATCCCTACAAGGCCAAAGAGGCAGGGGCCTATATCGTGGCGACAGGACGTGGCGACTTCCCCAACCAGGTGAACAATTCGGTATGTTTCCCCGCCATTTTGAAAGGTACTTTGCTGGTTTCCGCCCGTAAGATTACCGACGAGATGGCTATTTGTGCAGCCCATTCCATTGCTGATTTCGCAGAGCAACGGGGCATTAGCGTGGACAATATCATGCCCAATATGCTCGAGAGTGCCCTCTTCCCCAAAGTTGCTGCCGATGTGGCTATGCAAGCTATCAAAGATGGTGTGGCAATCAAGAATCTGACTTGGGATGAGGTCTATCAGCAAGCTAAGAAAGATATTGACAAAGCTCACGAAATGAGCAATTTGCTGCAAGAAAAAGGCCTGATCCCCGAATTCCCGGAAGAAATTATCAAAGAAGTAGTCTCAGAAGTTGTGAAAGAAGTGAGGGATTAAGAATTCAAAATTCAGAATTCAGAATTCAAAATTCAAAATTCAAAATTCAAAATCCATAATCCAAAATCCTGTAATTCTGTAATCCTGTAATCCTATAATCCTATCAATCTTCTCACCCTCTCACCCTCTCACCCTCTCACCCTCTCACCTTTTAATCTCAAAAACAATAAGCAAAAAAATAAACCACAATGAAAAAAATCACTTTAATCTTATTCGCGGCTTTGCTGGTGTTGGCCGCTTGCAACAAACATCAGAATGAATACACCCTTAACGGTCACTTGGATGATGCCGCTTTCGAAGGCAAGATGGTGTACCTGTATGACGCTTTTTTTGGTACGGTAATGGATTCCACTACCATTACCAATGGCGTTTTCAGTTTTAAGGACACTGTCAGTTCTCCCAAAATGGTGACTATCCGCACCAACGAGGAGGATATGAATTACAATATGATGGCGGTACTGGAACCGGGAACAATTTATGCTGACTTGGTGACTGATTCGCTGTCTGGTACTGCCTTGAATGATGTGCTGCATCGTTTCTTGGTGAGTGATGAAGCGTTGGGAGAGGGTTTGGAAGAAGACTACTATGCTTTGATGATGATAGAGGATGAAGAGGAGCAAAAAGCTGCTATGCAAGAGTTCCAGGAGAGATATGATGAGGCTATTGCTGAGGATATCAAGCTTATCAAACAGTATTACGAAGAGAATAAAACCAATATTCTGGGTGTTTATTTTATCAATAATTTGGTGGAGTTGACTCCTGATCAGTTAACTTCGGATCAATTGGAAACCTTGTTGCAAGGTGCCGCTCCCGAAGTGGTGAACCATCCGACCGTGCAGATGAAAATGGAATTGTTGAAAAAAATGGAAGCTACCAAGGTTGGTCAGCCATACGCTGATGTTGATGTGGTTGATTTCACGACTGGTAATGCTGTCAAGTTAAGCGACTATGTGGCAGGTAAGATTGCTTTGGTGGATTTCTGGGCTTCATGGTGCAGACCTTGCCGTGGTGAGATTCCGAATATCGCCAACATCTATAAGAAATACGGTGATAAGATAGTAGTCATCAGTTTGAATGTATGGGATCAGCCCGAGTCACAGGCAGAAGCCATTAAAGAATTGAACATGAACTGGATTCAGCTGACAGATCCCACCAAGAAAGCCACCGAAGCTTACGGTGTGAACGGTATTCCGCAGATTATCCTCATCGGCGCCGATGGCACTATCCTTGCCCGCGACCTTCGCGAAGACGCCATTGAAGAAGCCGTCGTGAATGCGTTGAAACAGAATATTTAATTAGCAAATTAGTTAATTAGTTAATGTGCTAATTGATTTTAAGGGGAGTTTCGCACTTCGTGCTCAAGGGGAGTTCTTGAATTCTGAATTCTAACCCCTAAAACCTAAAACCTAAAACCTAATCACTGACTCCTGACCCCTGATCACTGACCTCTGTAACCTAGAGTTCCTTCTACCTCAATCAGAATCCGTTAAAATGCATGAATAATGGCGGAAGCAGCAAGAGGAAACCGATGATAATCAATCCGATAATAAAAGGCCAGATGAATTTTACCCATTTGGCGTAAGGAATTCTTGCTACGCCAAGCACGCCAATCAGAACGCCGGAGGTGGGGGTAATCATGTTGGTGATGCCGTCGCCGAATTGGAAAGCCAATACCGTCAACTGGCGCGATACACCGATAATGTCCGAGAACTCCGCCATCATCGGGATGGTGAGGGCGGCTTTGGCAGAACCCGAGGGGATGAAAATGTTGAGCACCGTCTGGATAGCGTACATCGCCCCCACAGCGCCTTCTTTTCCAGTGTCTGTCATGGCTTGTGAGATGCCGTGCAGGATGGTGTCAATGATTCTTCCATCTTCCAAAATGATGATGATGCCGCCGGCCATGCCCACGACCAAAGCTGCTACCATGATATCTTTGCAACCCTCAAGGAAAAGACGGATGATTTTGTCAAGTCTTAAGCTGAAAGCTGCGCCAGTGGCAAGTCCCATGGCGAAAAATAGTCCGGCAATTTCCATCACATACCAACCGTACCCCAGCACCCCAGTTACTAAACAGATAATGGTGTATAGCAGGATGGTGAGGATGAATTGGTGGACGGATTTCCATGCACTGATGAAGCCGATGAGCAGGTAGGTGCCTGCAATAATGGGCCATAACACAATGTTATACTGACCATTGCCAATGTGGATGTCGGTGCGTGGAAAGCGGATGGCACAGAAAATCATGACCGCACCAATGAGGACATACACCAACCATGTGGCGAGGGTAGAGGGACGGCTTTCAATTGTCGTAACCTCGGTTTGTTTGTCACGCCAGAAGGCATCTATCTCGTAGGTGATTGATTTTGTGGGATTTTTTTTGATATAGGCCGCATAGAGCAGGGTGAAGATGATGGCAATGAGGGTGAAGACACACCAGCAGATAAAGCGGTATTCGATGCCGGAGAAGGGGGCCAAACCCGACAAGCCCTGGGCAATGCCGATGGTGAAAGGGTTGAGCATAGCACCGGCAAACCCGACGTGTGCCGCCACATAACACATCAGCACGCCGGTGATGGAGTCATAGCCCATGGAGATGGCCAAGGGGACAAAAATGACAATGAAGGCGATAGTCTCTTCACTCATGCCGAAAACGGAGCCGAAGAGGCTGAACATCAGAATGATCAATATCATTATTAAGTTATTGACCCCTAATTTCCCTAATAGCTTATTCTGTTGGAGTCTCTGAGTCTTCTTCAAAAATGAGAAAATGCCCACATTGATGGCGTTGGTTTCGTTCATGATCCAAAAGCCACCCCCAATCATCAGGATGAAGACGATGATGTTGGCGGTGCGCTCGAAGCCCTTGAAGAAAGCGGTGAAGATCTGCCATGTTTGGGGCTGATTGTCAACGTTGTGGTAAGAGTCGGCAACTACCACATTGCGTTCGCTGCCATCGACGGTGACAGTCTGCCGGTCGAATTCGCCACCCGGAATCAACCAGGTCATCACAGCGCATAAGACAATGATGGAAAAGACGATGGTAAAGGTATGGGGAATCTTCATGATTTTTATTAGGATTTAAAATATTCTTGATGTATTGAGAACAGCGGCAAAAATACAAAATTTTACCGATTCCTCAAAAAATAACCTTACTAACCATCTAACCATCTAACCTTCTAACCGAGTCCCACATTAAAAATTTTCGTATCTTTGCAATTTCAAAATAGTATAGTGATATGGAAATTATAGGAAAATTATTGCAGAAGCTGCCCCTTCAGTCGGGTATCGGCCGTACGGGCAACAGCTGGCAGAAACAGGAATTTGTGATTGAAACCATCGAGCAGTATCCCAAGAAAGTGTGTGCCAACCTTTGGGGTGACAAATTGGATATGCTTGACACAGTGAATATTGGCGATACCGTTAAGGTGTCGTTCTCCATCGAATCGCGCGAATTCAACGGCAAGTGGTACACCGACGTGAAGGCGTGGAAGATTGAGCCAGCTACTGAAGGCCCAGCCCAGCCCGCCGCTGCTCCGGCTTATCAGGCAGTTCCCGCTGCTCCTGCTGCCGACACGCTTCCTCCCATGGCTTCCGATGATTTGGATACTTTCACCGATAATGGCGGGGATGACCTGCCTTTCTAAGCCATGAGTTACGGTGTTTGTATTTTGTCGGTGGTGCCTTTGCGGGCAGAGGCCTCCGAGCGGGCCGAGATGGTGTCGCAATTGCTTTTCGGTGACACTTATGAGGTGTTGGAAATCGAAGGCAATTGGTTGAAAATCAAGACTTCAGATTGTGACTACGAGGGCTTTCTGAATGTGAAATATCATCATGAACTGACGGAAGAACAGTATGGTGAGCTGCAGTCGGCACCTCATTGCTTGGTGCATGATTTTCTTTTGCTAGTCAATGAGGAACGTACCCAACAACTCTTCCCCATCTACCTCGGAGCTTCCTTTCCCCAACCCAATGAACAAGGACAATTCCATCTGGGAGACGCACTTTTTACAATACCCTCTGTATCTCCTGAAACCTGTAACCTGAAACCTGACCCCTCTCAACTGTCAACTATGGAAGCTTTCGCCTTGCGCTTTCTTCGCACCCCCTACCTTTGGGGCGGGCGTACCCCCGCAGGTATCGACTGCTCGGGTTTTACGCAGTTGATATACAAGAGTGTAGGCATCCAGATTCCCCGTGATGCCTCACAGCAGGTGGAGTTGGGACAGCCTTTGGATTTTGCTTCTGAAGCACAAGTTGGTGACTTGGCCTTCTTCCAGAATGAGGAGGGTAGGATAGTGCATGTGGGTATGGTTTGTGCCCCTGGTAAAATTATTCATGCTTCAGGGCAGGTACGCATCGACAAACTCGATGATACAGGGATTTTCAATGCCGACAAGGGACAATACACCCATCAATTGAGGATTATCAAAAGGTTATTGAAATGAAAAATACAAAAGGATCTGCGGGGACGCGGATTCCTACGATGGAAGCTTCTTCGCAAACGGGAAATGGAGGATCTGTGGGGACGCGGATTCCCATAATGAATGGCAATCCGTTGCAGACCGAGCGTGTACGCCTACGGGCCCTGGAGCCACGCGATGTGGACCTCCTCTACCGCTGGGAAAACGACCCGGAAGTTTGGAAGGTTAGCGATACCATGGTGCCTTTTTCAAAGTTTACCTTGCAGGAGTTCATCAAGACCTCCACGATGGATATCTATGCGTCGCGGCAGTTGCGCCTGATGGTAGAGGATTGGAAGGGTAACACGGTGGGAGCGGTGGATGTGTTTGATTTTGAGCCATTTCATCGACGTGCCGGAATGGGCATCCTCATTGCCAAGGAGTACCGCGAAAACGGCTATGCGGAAGAGGCGGTGCGTTGCGTTTGCCAGTATTTGTTTTCGGTGTTCCAGTTGCATCAAGTGTATTGCAACGTGATGGAGGACAATGATATAAGTTTGAGGCTTTTTCAGCATGCAGGTTTTGTGCTGGCAGGCAGAAAGAAAGATTGGATGCGCGGAAAAAACGGTTTTTTGGATGTTTTAATTTTGCAGTTGATCAATGAACGTGAGAAATAGAACCATATTGCTGGTGGTGGTCATTATTATTGCCGTTGGGGGCACAATGGCCTATAATAAAGTCTTCAAGAACAATAATGTAGCCGTGGAAAAGGTGGTGGTTACTGTGCCCAAGAATGCCACTTTCGGTCAGTTGATGGATAGCTTGAGGGTCCATCAGGTGCTGTTGAATGAGAAAAGTTTCCAGTGGGTGTGTAAACTCAGACGTTTCCAGACTCCCAAAATGGGCCACTATGAGCTACATAAAGGCATGAACAACAAGGATATCACCACGCTGCTGCGTCAAGGGCAGCATTATGGGGTGAAATTCACTTTCAACAATTTGCGTACAAAAAAACAGTTGGTGGAGAAGGTCGATCATCGTTTCTTTTTTGCCCCTGAAGAGTTTTCGGCATTATTGAATGACAATGAGTTCTTGGCAAATTATGGTTTTGATACGGCAACTTGTATAGCTGCTTTTATTCCAGATAGTTATGAGTTCTTTTATGATATTACCGCGCAGGATTTTTTTGAGAGAATGATGGACTATTACAAGCGTTTCTGGAATGATGAAAGAAGAAAACAGGCGGAAGAAATCGGTTTGACACCCACTGAGGTGGCGGTATTGGCTTCTATTGTGGAAGAAGAGAACTACAAGGCTTCCGAGAAGGCTATGATTGCTGGCGTGTATATGAACCGTCTGAACAAAGGAATGCTCCTGCAGGCCGACCCAACGGTGAAGTTTGCTGTGGGCGACCCGACACTGAAGCGTATCTTGTTAGTACATACAACGATAGATTCTCCATACAATACTTATCTTTATCCGGGACTTCCCCCTGCGCCCATCCGTATCCCAGAGGCTTCCACCATGGATTCGGTGTTGCATTACACACATCATAACTATTTGTACATGTGTGCCAAAGAGGACCTCTCCGGCTACCACAACTTTGCCGCAACCCTGGCAGAACACAACCGCAACGCCGCCGCCTACCACCAAGCGTTGAATCGGTTGAAATAGACAATAACCCATCATCCTGTAATCCTGTAATCTTATAATCTTCTCACTTTTTTTCTTAAAATACCCATGCATTGCCCCAAGACAATAATCTGCTTTTTCCTATTTCTTTTCCCTTTCTTCGCATTCTCACAGATTGCGGGTATTTGGGAAGGAAAATTGCCTGTGGGGACAGATTCCCTGCGTTTGGTGTTGGCGGTGGAGCAACACGGCGACAGTCTATGGGCCGAGATGGATAGCCCTGACCAGTATGCGACGGGAATAGAAGTCAACAGCATCAGTTTCAAGGACGATACCCTGAAATTGAAGTCAAAGAGTATCGGAGCTACGTTTCAAGCTATTTATAATACTGAAAATGAAGTAATTAGTGGAATCTTTAGACAGGGCGGGGCAAAGCTTCCTTTGACGCTTCATCGGGTGGCGGAGCGATGGAAACTGAATCGTCCGCAGACCCCGCAGGAGCCTTTCCCCTACGAGACCGAGGAGGTGAAATTGCAGTTTCCTCATGCCACTTTGGGCCAGATTCCGATTACGGGAACCCTGTCGTATCCTTCTCGCAAACACGAATTTAACAATAAACTGCTGATTTTGGTCTCTGGCTCAGGCTGGCAGGACCGCGATGAAAGCATCATGGGTCACAAACCTTTCGCGGTCATTGCCGATTACTTGACCCGTCGTGGCTATGCTGTTTTCCGTTACGATGATCTCCCTCGGGCACAGTATGCCAAATGCACTACGCTTGATTTCGCCGATGTGGCTTCGTTTGTGGTGGACTATTTCAGCCTGTTCAATGAGCATTTCAAACAAGCCGAAGTGGGAATACTCGGACATAGCGAAGGCGGCACCATCGCGGTGATGGTGGCCGCGAAAAACAAAAATGTAGACTTCATTATTTCGATGGCGGGAATGATGGCTTCCGCCAAAACAACCCTGTTGTATCAGATAGAGGCTCTTTATCAGGAAGATACAACCCTTTCCGCAGAGGAGAAAGCGGAATCAGCACGGATATCGGAAGCGTTGTACACCACCATAGAGCAGGCCAAAAGTGTAAAAGAGGCTTCGGAGCGTTGTGGAAAGTTGTTGCAGGACTATAGCCGTGGTATGTCGGAGGAACAGCAGCAGAAACTGAATATGACGCAGGCGGGTGTCTTTCAGACGATGAGAACGGTAAGCTCGCCTTGGTTTTATGAGTTGTTCCGGCTGAACCAACCTAAATATCTGAAAAAGGTGAAGTGCCCTGTGCTGGCCTTGAACGGTAAGAAAGATGTGCAGGTGGAGTGGGAGAGTAACTTTTCCGTTTTGGAGCAAAACCTTCCCCCAAAGACCAGCCTGACAACTCAGGCTTATGAGCGACTGAACCATCTGTTCCAGCCCTGCGAAACTGGTCTGCCCACAGAATACGGCCAGATTGAGACCACCATTTCCGAAGAGGTGTTGCGCGATATTGAGCAGTGGCTGGAGAAACGGTAAAAAAATGTGCTGATTTGATAAAGTGCTAATCTTTTTTTGTATATTTGCATAATTTTATTTTTATAAAATAGGAAGAGAATTATGCGAAGATATTTTGTATTTCTGTTCACTGCGGTGGTTATGCTGGTATCTTGTCATAAAGAGGAAGGCAACCACATGGATGAACCTGTTAGCGGTGGCGATTCCGAAGCAGGTGGCATTCCGGCTTATGTCAGCCAAGAATATCCTTCAACGGCTCAAGTCATATATAAAGCGGTGACAGATGTTGACGGTAACTGCTACGATGCCGTCATGATAGGAGATCAGGTATGGATGGCCCAAAACTTGCGTACCACCCGTTATGCTGATAGAACGGAGATTGGTTTGGGTGTCGAACATACTTTCACTGAACCTTGTCGTTATCCACCTGGATATAGTCAGAATTATGAGCAAAATGAAAAAAATGTGGCCTATTATGGTTATTTGTATAACTGGCCAGCTGTGATGCACATATCTGGAACCGAAGACAATCCTGGCAGTACGGCAAATCCCAGTGGTGTGCAAGGTGTTTGCCCTGATGGATGGCATGTGCCCAGCCAAGTGGAATGGGACCAGATGAGGGAGTATATGAATACGCAGCCTCTCTATTTGGTAAATGGTATCGAGCATACTTTTGCCAAAGCATTGTCCGCCAATTGGGCTTGGGAAGGCTGTAATGTTTCCGGTACGCCCGGAAATGACAGGAATGCTAACAATGCCACAGGCTTCTCGGCTCTTCCTGCTGGCGAACGCGTATATAGCATTGGTGATTTTGGATATGCGGCTTACTTTTGGTCTGCTACAGGCGATTACAGATATGATGGACTAGCACATATGCAAAAACTATACACTGACAGAGAGATTGTGTATGTCAGCGACAGTTATAAGTATGATGCGTATTCTGTCCGATGTGTTCGCGATTAGGGACGAAATTTAAACTTGTTGATTTCTTTTCGTCTTTATAAAATATAATTAAAAAAGCTATGAATGTTAGAAATAATCTGGTAAAGATGGTAGCGTTGATGATATCAATGCTCCTTTCCGCTACATCTTTTGCCCAGGGCTATGAAATCAAGGTGTCATTGACGACCAAACATTACGATTCTCTCCGTTTGCAGACTTTCGATGGAAAAAAGGAATTTAAAGACATACAGGTGCTACCCTATGCTAAAACTGTGGTTTTCAAAGGTAAAAAATCCCTTGAGCCCGGTATTTATCTGCTGGAGGGTGATACCGTTGGCATTACGGAAATTTTGATTTCAGACAGCAAGTCACAACAGTTTTCGATAACGGAAAAAGATAGCGTGATCAAGTTCATGAATAGTCCCGAAAATGAAGCTAATCGGCAGTATATGAAGGAGATGCTTGAATTTGAACGACGTATGTACCAGCTCGATGTGGAATTCAGAGAGATGCAAAAAAGCAATTTGCCCCAGTATATGATGCAGCCTTTTGTGGATTCGCTGATGGCCCGCGCAATGCGTATCAGCGAGGAGAAAACGGCTTTCCAACGCAGCATGGCGGAGCAAAACAAGCAGTATTTGCTGGGCTCCATCATCAAATCAACCATAGAAATGCCAACTCCGCCACGTGAAATATATGGTAACCAGATGCAAATGCAGATGTTTATCGCCAACCATTTGTACGATAACTATCCATGGGAAGACGAAAGGATGATTCATACCCCGATTGCGGTGAACAAACACAAACAGTTCGCCAATATACTTTACTATCTGGATGCTGAGGCGGGAGAACCGTACCTGCGTGCAGCCCTGAAGGCGGCAAAGGCGAACGACAAGGTCTATTTCAGTTTCTTTGACCAGCTGGAGCAAATTCTGGGTGCAACCAAGTCGCTGTATCGTGTTGAGGGTCTGTATATTATCATGTTGAAAGATGCCTTGGCCTACGACAAAACCGATAAAGTGCGCAAAACCCGTTATGAGGCGGAACTGAAACATCTTAACAAGAACCTGAATGGTAGTGTCCTGCCGAATTTCAATATCTTGATGGCCAATGGGGACACCACCACGCTGTATGATATCAAAAGTCCGTATATGCTGCTGTATTTCCAGCATCCGGAATGTCCCACCTGCCGTCAGGTGCGCACCAAAATGAAAGATTATCCCATGCTGAACAAGGCCATTGAGGACGGCAAGCTTGTAGTGCTGACGGTCTATTTCGAGAAAGATAAGAAAGTTTTTGACAATTTCCTGAAAAGTGAGGCTAATCCCAAATGGTTGAATTCATGGAATTATGACAATCAGATTGAGAAAGAGGAACTTTTCTATCTGGTCACCATCCCCTATATGTTCTTGGTGGACAAGGATAAACGAGTCATCAAGAAAGATATTCTCTACAATGAAATAGAGGATTACATCAGAAATTTATATTAGAATTTGAATTAGAGAGAGAATTATTGAACCATAAAAAACAAACCAATGGACAAAGTAACCCTTCTTCCATACGACCGCATCTATAAGAATTTTATAGATGAGAAGTACCTGCATGGGTATGATGAATATTATTTCAGAAACCAGCAGGTGAAAAAGCCAGCCAATGGCTGGAGACATCTTCGCTCTGATGAGGTGGAGCGACTGGTAAAAAACAGCAACTCGGCTACCAATTGGGATGATATATGGGTGACTGACGAGTTCGACACCAATATGATCCGTAACAATCGTTTCTTTGGCATGATCCGTATCGGTCGCGTGAAATGCGAGATTTTGCAATACCATGATTTGCGTGTGCCAGTGGGCATTACCGACAGTAGCATTATTTCGTGCGATATCGGTGACAATGTGGCTATCCATGATGTGCATTACATGGCCAACTACATTATTGGCGATAATGTCATTCTGTTCAACATCCACGAGTTGTCTGTGACGGACCACTCCAAGTTCGGTAATGGTATCGTCAAGGAAGGGGAACCAGAGGATGTGCGCGTGTGGCTGGAGGTGATGAATGAGGCGGGTGGACGTCAGATTATGCCTTTCGATGGTATGATTACCGCTGATGCCTATTTGTGGGCCAAATATCAGGATGATAAGTTGCTGCAAAAACGTTTAGGCGAAATTACCCAGAACGGGGTTGACAGCAGAAGAGGGTATTATGGCACTATCGGCGAATCTTCAGTAATTAAAAATTCCTGGATCCTGAAGGATGTGAAAATTGGAACAGCCTGTTATATCAAGGGAGCCAGCAAGTTGAAGAATGTGACCATCAACTCGTCGATGGAGGAACCCAGCCAGATCGGAGAGGGCGTTATTTTGGTGAATGGTATTGTGGGCTATGGCTGCCGCATATTCTATTCAGTGGTGGCGGTGCGTTTCGTCATTGGTGACAATTGCAACCTGAAGTATGGGGCCCGTGTGATTTATTCCATCATGGGCGACAATTCCACCATCTCCTGCTGCGAGGTACTCAATAATCTGATTTTCCCCTCGCATGAGCAGCATCATAACAATTCGTTCCTCATTGCCTCTTGTGTGATGGGACAGAGCAACATGGCTGCCGGTGCTACGGTCGGTTCCAACCATAACAGCCGTGCCACTGATGGAGAAATCAATGCCAAGAGAGGTTTTTGGCCAGGCTTGTGCTCCTCGGTTAAGCATTCATCCACCTTTGCTTCGTTTACGCTGTTGTCGAAGGCGGACTATAAGCATGAATTGAATATCAAACTTCCTTTCAGCTTGGTAAATGATAATGAACACACCAATGAATTGGAGGTGATGCCGGCGTTCTGGTGGATGTACAACATGTATGCCATCGCTAGAAATTCGTCCAAGTACAAAAACCGTGATAAGCGTAAAAGAAAAATTCAAAATATTGAGTTTGAGACTTTTGCACCGGATACCATGGAGGAAACCATCCGTGGTCGTAAACTCTTGGAGGAATGGACGGGCAAGGCTTATTTGCTGTCGAAAGGGGAATACAAGCCTGATATGGATTCCAAAGCATTGCGCCGTGTGGGCAAGAATATTTTGGATAATGAACCCGAAGTTGCTCGTAAACTGGAGGTCTTCGGCGAGGGGATGGAGTGCAGCAAACGTAAGGTTCGTATCTTGAAGCATTATGAAGCCTATCATGCCTACGGGGATATGATTCTGTACTATTCCATGAAGAATGCCATCCGCTATCTGAAAGAACATCCGGAAAAGAGTTCTCAGGATATGATAAAGATGGTTTCCGGTTCACGCAAACGCGAGTGGATTAACTTGGGTGGACAGTTGGTGTGCGGCGAGGATCTAGATCAGCTGAAAGAGGATATCCGTACAGGCGTTCTCAATAGCTGGGATGCCATTCACCAGCGTTACGATAGCCTTTGGGAGCAATATCCGATGGAAAAATTGTTCCATGCTTACCAGTCACTGGTATTCCTGCACAAGGATGAGATGGAGGAAATCAGTGCGGAGAAGTGGCAGCAGTGCTTGGACAAAGTGTGTGAGATCCAGCAGTTTATCTGCGATCAGGTCTATCTTTCAAGAAAGAAAGACTATGAAAATCCTTACAGAAACGCTACCTTCCGCAACGATGAGGAGAAAGAGGCTGTAATCGGCACTCCGGAGGGCGCCAGCTTCGTGAAACAAATCCGCAAGGAAACGGAAGAGTTCCTGGCTCTTGTAGATGAAATCCGTAAACGATAATAGGTGACAGGTCTCAGGTGACAGGTGACAGAATTGGTGCCCCCTGTAACCTGAAACCTGAAACCTAAAACCTGTAACCTGATCACTATGAAACTCATCAGCTGGAATGTAAACGGCCTGCGCGCTGTGGCCGGAAAAGGCTTCGCCGAGATCTTCGAGTCTTTGGATGCCGATTTCTTCTGTCTGCAGGAAACCAAACTGCAGAAAGGCCAAATAGATATGGAATTCGTTGGCTATCAGTCGTATTGGAATTATGCCGACAAGAAAGGCTATTCTGGTACCGCCATCTATACCAAACATTCGCCTATGAACGTGACCTATGGTATCGGCATTGATGAACATGACCATGAAGGTCGTGTCATCACTATGGAAATGCCTGATTTCTATTTGGTGAATGTGTATGTACCCAATTCTCAGGATGGACTGAAACGCTTGGACTATCGCATGCATTGGGAAGAAGATTTCAGAGCTTATTTGAAAGGTTTGGCGACAAAGAAAGCGGTGATAGTCTGCGGGGATATGAATGTGGCGCATCAGGAGATAGACTTGAAGAATCCCAGCACCAACAGGAAAAACGCCGGCTTTACCGATGAGGAGCGAGCCTGCATGGACCAGATGCTGGCGGCAGGTTTCGCCGACACGTGGCGACAACTGCACCCCGAAGAGGTAAAATACTCGTGGTGGTCGTACCGCATGAACGCCCGCGAACGGAATGCGGGGTGGCGTATTGATTACTTCCTGGTTTCAGCCCCATTTATGAGCAAAGTCGTGTCTGCTGATATCCATAATGAAATCTATGGCTCTGACCATTGTCCTGTGGAACTGGTGATTTTGTAATTGTTTGATTGATAATATATTGAATAATAATAAGATATAAAGATGGGCGGTCAGCTGCAATTATTAAGACAAGAAATGGCATCACTTCATTGGACCGAGAAGATGGAAGTGGTGAATCTGACGGCGATGCTAGCGATATTGCCCATTAATTCGGGTGTCAGTTTGGTGTTTGCCTGTTGCTGGTTCTTGGCTGTAGCACTGAAAAACAGCCTCTTAAAGCGCTGGTCGTTTTTTAATTGGCATGAAGATAAATCATACAAGTATGAGAAAAGCGCCTACGTGCTGATTCCCATGATGTGCTATTTTCTGGCCTATTTGGTCAGCATGTTGTGGACTGAGAATCGGACTGTTGGTTGGGTCGAAGTTGGACAAATCGCTTGGTTCTTTTTAATTCCTATGGCTTGCCTATGTACCGATTTTCGTCAAATATCAAAGAGGATGGTCAGGGCGATGCTCTGGCTTTTTGTACTGTCTATGACCTTGCTGTTCTGGTATCTGCTGGTGAAGGCTGTTATCGGGATTTGTCAATCCTCAACGCATTCATTAATGTCTGGCTTGATAGTTTTTCCTGAATTTATGCATCATGGTTACAGTGCTTTGTATGTGATGGCAGGACTGACATTTCTATACACTGAATTGATTCAAAAAGAGAAACTTAGCGGCATATTGCGAGCATTATTGGTTTTCTGTGCCAGCTGTCTGGTGTTGTTTTTGTTCTTTGTGAATTCAAGGGCAGGTATTCTGTGTCTTATCATGCTGGCTTTGGTATGTGGATTGCATATTTGTCTTATTCAGAGAAAGTTGCGACAAGGCGTCATGGCCATAGTTGCCATATTGGCACTGGTGACAGTGGTGCACTTCGCTCTGCCGGAACAATACCGCCGTTTGTCCAAAACCACTACCGAGATTGCCGAAGGGGAGACCTCCGACGCTCGTTTCCGTATCATGGAGAGCGCTTGGGAGGTGGTGAAGGAACATCCGTTGTTGGGTGTGGGTGCCGGTGACCGCATGGAGTCGTTGGTGCCGTATTACGGGACTTTGGACGATGTATATTGCCCTCACAATCAGTTTTTGGATGCATGGCTGGCAACGGGAGTGTTTGGGATGCTGATTTTATGGGTTATGCTCTTGCTGCCGATGGTGGTGGCTTGGCGGAAACATCAGTTTTTCCCCTTTATGGTCAATTTGATACTGCTGGTGAACCTGTTGGTGGAGTCAATGTTTGAGCGGCAGATGGGGGTGGTCTTCGCTGCGGTGATTTATGTTTATTATGTACTCCTTTTCCAGCAGGATTCTCAAGCTAAGATGAAGGTTGACAAGGATATGGATTTAGAGTAGCATTATTGATAATATGATGATGAAGAAGAAATTTTTTATATTGATGTTCTTGATTTTCATCATGATGAAAGGGGCATGGGCGCAGGGTCCTGTGGAGTGTTTCCAGCCCTTGCAGTCATCGGGTGAATTTCCGGCGGATTTGGCTTCCGTTCTGAAAGATGGGGATAAACAAAAGAAGGAGAATTCTTTTGTTTTATCCATGCTGGACGGGGGACGGGTGTTGTATGGTACGCCGATGAATGACTATGTTCAGCAGGTGGCGGATCAACTCTTGGAGAATTATCCCCAGTTGAAGTTGGAGATGAGATTCTATATCCTGAAATCCCCTTTGGTGAATGCCTATTCCCTTGACAATGGGGTGGTCTTCGTGAATGTGGGACTGCTGGCACAGTTGTCCAACGAGGGTGAGTTGGCTTTTGTTCTGGCACACGAGATTGCACATTACGCTGAGCATCATGCTGTTGTGTTGGGTAAGTATGACAATAAAAACCAGGGTGCGGACTTTGTGGCTTATTATTTGAGATATCACAGTCGTTCGAGAGAGCAGGAGGCTGAGGCCGACCGTATCGCCATTGAACGCTATTTTGGGCAATCCGCCTATAGCTATGCGGTGATTGACGGGGTGTTTGATGTGTTGCAGTACTCAGATCTTCCTTTTGACGAGGTGCCGGTGGATCACGATATGTTGGAAACACAGTTTTATCAGTTTCCTGCCAATTATTTCTTGCAGAATGTGGCCCCTATCTCCGACAGGTCTGAAATCATTGACACTTTGTCCACACATCCTAATATGGAAAAACGTCGCGCAGCAGCACAACAGTTGGTGATGGGTCTTTCCGATGCTGGTCGTTCCGCTTTTGTCCAGCCCGAGGCGCTGTTTAAGGAGGTCAGGGATATGGCACGATTGGAGTGCATCCATCTGTGGCTGGTGGAACATGAGTACGACAAGGTGATTTACAATTGCCAGGTGCTGAAAAGGGATATGCCTGGACAGCCCTATCTCGATAAAGCTTTGGTCACCGCTTTTTATGGTTTGGAGAAGCATAAAAACTATGGACAGGTCAGCGATGTGCTGTCGCCATACAAGAAAGTGGAGGGGGAAATGCAGCAAATGAGTTATTTCTTGTCCAAGCTGAACCGGCAGGAGATTTCTTTGCTGGCTTTGCGTCATGCATGGTATGCCAGACAAAAATATCCCGAGGATTCTTATTATATGGATCTGGTTAAAGAGGAGATGAAAGATGTGTTCGTCAAGAACAAGATGAAATATACTGATTTTTCCGATTATCCCATGGGTTTTGATTTCGGCTCGGTTGAAACGGAAACTCCCGCGCCTGCCCAGGAAACATCGCAAAAAAGTGGCAAGTACGACAAAATCAAACGGAATAACCAGCCCGACATGGTGCGGCCTACCGAGAAATTCAAAACCGCCAACTATATGCTGGTTGACATTCATCGCGATTCCCTTTTTGTGGCTTTGATGAATGCGGTGCAGCTGGAGGCTGAGAATCAGAAAATTCTGGATGCGATTTCAACGCCCAAGACTGCGGATTTTACCAAAATCATCATTTTCAGGCCGATATGCGATGTTGCAGCGTCGAACAATGATGTGAAGTCGTATTTGAAAGCTATCGAGAAGAGTAACCGCCTCGAGCTCCGTCTGACAGACAACCTGGTGAAAAACGCGAAAAAACTGAAGTTGGATCCGTTGTGCTATGACCGAAAGACGATGAGCCAGTTCGACACCCGTCAGTACAATGATTATGCTTTGTTGCAGCAATGGTACCGGGAGTATCTGACAGCGGGTGGCATGGAGATGTGCTATCAACAGACTGACGAGTTGGCCAAGGTGGCACAGCGCCTGAATTGCAGCAAGATGTGTTTCGTGGCCTCGTCTATTTCCAATTATCGTTTCTTCTCGTATTTCAAACTCCAGTCATTGCTGTTTTCCGCAGTTTGTATATACACCCTGCCGTTTGCGGTGGCCCATCTGGCGTTACCCCGTTACAATACCCGTGTGGATGTGCTGATTACCGATTTTACCACGGGAAAACAGGACTTTCATAGTTCCAATTCCTATAATTCTGTAATGAGCCAGTCCTATTTGAATGCCGATGTGTATAATGAATTGTATAATTTTGTGAAAGGAAAGAAATGAAAAAACTGATTGTTATATTGTGTTTGTTTTTGGCCGGTGGCTCACTCTTTTCGCAGAATCCCGGCTACATGGGACGACATGTGTTGCTGAATATGGAAGTGTATATATCCCCCTCGTGGAGGAACCCTAATTCGTTGGCAGAAGCCATGATCGCCAGTGGCATGTCTGGCAAGGCCGCAAATTATTTGGGCTTGAACTATTTCCTTTCCCCAAACTTGGAAGTGATTGTTTGGCGTAAAGGAACGGTGGGGGCTGGCTACAATTTTTATAAGTCTCCCTTTGTCTTGTCACGGTCATACTCTGGTTCCTTGTTGAGTTATAATTATGAGGTTTCTGAAAAACCAATGATGACAGCTCATGGGTTTAATGTTTTTTACAAACAGTATCTCGGTTCCACGATGGCTCCCATGGGACAGTATCTGAAATTTACTTTCGACGGCTTCTTTTACAGTTATAAAGTGCCAGATGCGGTTTGGCAGGAATATGTCGAGTCTCGTACTAGTTGGGACGAGACATCGCCGGTCATCGATGAAACGCAAACGGGTAAAAGCAAGTTGTTCGCCTTCAAGGTCGAGTATGGCTATGATTTCTTTGTGCTGGATTGCCTGAAAATGTCGATGGGGGTCTCTTTGGGCACCACTTTCGGTGGCTACAAAGCGATTAACCGTGAACGCTATGATTACTCGGTGACCGATTATGCGGATAACCGTCTGCTTAACGCCTATTGGTTCGGTATAAAATTGGGTCTTGGTTTCCTGACATTTTGATATTTAAGATTATAGATGAGTGAGTATTTGGTCATATCGACAAGCATCGACTTGATGCGTGTGGCTTCGGAAGATATTGTATATGTCTCTTCCGACGGCAACTACTCCTCATTTGTCTTCACATACGGCGGCTCAAGGGTCGTGACAGTACAACTCGGCCATGTGGAGCGTTTGTTGGCAGAGCAGCTTACTCGCAGTGGTGCCGATTTTATCCGCATAGGCAAAAGCCTTATTATCAATCGAAACTTCATCAGTTATATAAATCTTCCCAAACAGCAGTTGGTGCTCTCCGATGGACACGCTACCAGCCATAGCCTTTCGGCATCGAAAGAGGCGCTGAGGCGATTGAAGGAGTTAATAGAGAAAGGATTGAAATGACAAGAATGAAAGACATAAACGACGACGAAATCCGTGTCATCGGTGGTGACGCTGAAGGAGGCGGCAAAAAACGCATTGCCTTGTGGGTATGGTTGGTGATTGGCATTGTGGCGGCAGCTGTAGCGGTGTGGATACTGTACCAAAAACCGCAGACAGAGGCACCGATCTCTATGCCTGCTGATACCTCTGTTGATGTCGATGAGGATATGGATGTCTGGCTCGACAATACCAACGATTTTCTTCCTTCCGCTACGGTGGTGCGCGATACCCTTGTTGACAATATTCATCTTCAGATATACACGCCTTACAATGCCACGCCTGAACTGCATGTCGGCCATCTCTCTTCCAAAGATACAAACATCGTTTTGGCCGCCTTGGCGGCCGATTACCGACGCGACAATGGTAAGATTGTGGGCGCTTTTGTGTTGGCCGGTGAGCCGCTTTCGTGGGGCCTCTCCAAGAAGGGTTACTGTGCCATCATCGATGGGCGTGTTACCCTTGGTATGGCCGACAATTCCCCTTTGTTTGAGCAAGCTACAGAGCAGGGCGGTTATTTCTTCCGTCAGTATCCGTCGGTGGTCCAAGGTGTGGCGGTGATGAACAAGCCTGAAAATGTCGCTTTCCGCCACGCACTCTGTAATTTGGACGGGAAACTGTGCGTCATTGGCTGCACCGACCGTGTGCTGATGAATGATTTCAGTCTGGCTTTGGCTCATTTGGGAGTGAGCGACGCTATATTTCTGGTTGGCGCTACTGCCGAGGGCTGGTATCGTGACGAGGAGGGGAAACTGTGTCAGATGCCCAATTCCACCGCTAAAGATGTGAAATATATCAATTATATCGTATTCCGGAAATAGAAACGTTATTATAAAAAAATGCCTTGGAAGTGGTTAAACATTTCCAAGGCACTTTGATTTTAAAATTGGGGATTATTTTGCGATGGTGGAGATTACATTTCCTTTGGTGTCGATAATCACAATTGAAGTCCAGTCTTGCAGTCTCGCCCTGAATAGGGTAGAGGTGATGCCGGAAATGTCGGTGTAGATGGGAGGAGTGATGATTTTTCCCCGGCTGTCAATCAAACCGGAGTATTGGCCGACGCGGTATTCATAGAAGTTGTCGTTTTTCGCATATCCCACACTCGGCTCGCCCGTTTGCAAATCGGTATATTGTACATCATAATGCAGGTCGTAGATATCATCGATGATGCCATCTTGTAATATATGTCCTTGGAAATCGATCTGTTTCTTGAATTCCCCTTCTTTATACACAATGGCATAATCTTTGGTTAATTCAATGTCATCGTAGAGCGGTTTGATGACCCAGCGACCTTTTTGGTTGATAACACCGATTTTGTTTGATGAGTCGGCCACTACACAATAGCCGTTGTGGAAGACAAACTCGTAGAGGTTGTTGCCGCGGTAGGAGTACTTGAAGTCGATGGCGACCTGCCCGCTGGTGTTTACAAAACCGATGTATCCCTTCCTCTCCACAGCGGCTAATCCTTCCGAAAATACCCATGCTTTGGTGTAGGTGGTGGGACTCACAATGATTTCGTTGGTTGCGATGTTGCAGAATCCACGTTTCCCATCCTTCGCGAAAAGGACAATAGGGTCCTCGTCGCTGTTGCTGGAATAATGGCACCAGTCAATGTCTTTGACAATGACCTCCTTGGTCGTGGGGTTGATGATATTGCTCTTGCCTTTTTTGTAGGAGACATATCCGTCAGAGGGCTCTTCCCCATAGGTATAGGCATAATACTCTTCATCATTCGCCTTTTGTTGGCAGGATTTGATAATTAACATGGCTGGCACTACCACTACCGCGGCGACAAGCAGAAATACAAGCATTTTTTTGAGAGGATGTTTCTTCTTTTGAGACTGTTCCGCTGAGGTTTCGAGGGTCTCATTCTCGTTTGGGCTTTCCTGTTGAGGTGTTGGTTCAACCCCTGCTTTGTTGATTTCTTCCGGGTTTGTTTCGTTCGTTTTCATAATAAAGCGCTTTTAATGGTTGTTGGAAAAATGTTTTACGATAGTTTACAAACTGATTTTGTCATGGTATTTTAGGAAATTTGATTGATTCTCTCACGAAAACGCGTACAAAAATACAGTATGCGACAGAGTTGGCAAGCGCTCTTCCCCCGGTAATGTATGAAATACAATGCTTGTTGTATGAAATGAACATGTAAATGATTTCTTAGGCTCGTCAGTTTTGTTTTTTCAATATATTTTCCTTCTGGTGCGATTAATTGAGCCCTTACAATAAAATTCATATGTCCGTTTATAATTCGGGAAATTTGTTTAAATTTGCAATTCTGAATATTGTTTGTTTTTTTTAAAAGTGTTGATTACAGGAACACTGATACAAAACACACCAGCATGATTGAAAAGATTCTCACACATATAGCATTTGTTGACATCAGAGGCGTCTCTGTCGGTAATGCTCAGGATATCAATGCGGCCACGGGGGTTACGGTGTTCCGTCTCACGGAACCGTCGCCTGCAGCTGTAACAGTCTTTGGTGGCGGCCCCGCGTCACGAGAGACAGAGACGATTGTCCCCGAGCGTAGCCATCCTCTCAATGCACTCGTGTTCTCTGGCGGCTCCGCATACGGCCTCGCTGCTGCCGATGGGGTAATGCGCTGCCTTGAAGCCCATGGTGTGGGTTACGAAACTGGCTTGGCGCTGGTTCCCATTGTGTGCCAGAGTTGCATTTTTGACCTAGGGTATGGTAGTGCTACTGTCCGTCCCACTGCTGATATGGGCTATATGGCATGTGAGGCGAGTTTCACGAAAAATGACCCTTGTAGCGGAAACAAGGGTGCCGGAATCGGAGCCACGGTAGGAAAGGCTGCTGGCATGAAGCAGGCCCAGAAAAGCGGCATCGGCTATGCCGCCCTGGAAATGGGAAGATTGCAGATAGGCGTGGCAGTGGTTCTCAATAGTTATGGCGATGTATTCTCCGAGGGAGAAAAGATCGCCGGCATGCTTACACCCGACCGCACGGCTTTTGCTGATTCCTGCGAGACATTGCTGCAACAGAGCAGCGAGAATCTGTTTGTCAGCACTACCAACACCACCATTGCCGCCATCTTCACCAATGGCGATTTCGCACCAGCACAGCTCAAACACATTGCCCAGATGGCTTCCGCGGGCATGGCTCGCGGCATCAAACCCGCCTTCACCTCCGCCGATGGCGACACGATATATGCCATCTCTGTGGGCAAGAAAGCCGATAAGGTGGATGCCAACCTTGATGCTGTGGGTGCCCTCGCTGCCACACTATTGGAGGAGGCCCTTGCCGATGCTGTCCGCAGTAGCACCATAAGCGAAGAAGAATACCTTGAAAAAGTGCGGTTTTGTCCCACAATATAATGGACTGAAGACTCTTTAACAAATAGTATATACTTGTAATCTAAATGCTTTATCTATTATGAAAATTCTTTTAGTAATCGACACCTACGATACCACTAACAATGGTACTAGTATTTCTGCACAACGTTTTGCTTCGGTGTTACGCCAGCATGGTAACGAAGTAAAAGTACTGACTACGGGTGATCCCGCTCCCGACAAATTCGTGTTGAAAGAATTTAAGGTTCCGCTGTTCAATGACCTTATCCATTCCCACGGCTTCCAATTTTCAAAGGTGGATACTGATATTATCCGCGAGGCAGTAGAGTGGGCGGATGTCGTTCACTGCATGATGCCTTTCGCACTTGAAATGGCCACAAAACGCATTGCCGACCAAATGCACAAACCTTCCACGGCGGCTTTCCATATCCAACCTGAAAATATGACCTCATCAGTAGGATTGGGCAAAGTGGATTGGGTGAACAAAAGTTTCTACGACCTCTTTAACACCACTCTATATCAGCATTTCACACACATCCATGTTCCCTCTCAGTTCATGGCCGATGAGTTGGTGAAACACGGATACAAGGCCAAGATACACGTCATCAGCAACGGTATTGACCCTGCTTTCGTTTACACCAAATGTCCCAAAGATCCACAATTTGAAGGAAAAATCCTGATTGTAATGGTGGGCAGACTGTCAAGGGAGAAAAGGCAAGATGTCATTATTGATGCAGTGCCTCTCTCCAAATACGCCGATCGTATCCAATTGGTGTTTGCCGGAAAGGGACCCTTGTATGACGAGTATGTGGAACAAGGTAAATCCCTGGCTAATCCGCCACAGTTCGTATTCTTGAGCAAGGAAGAACTTATTCATTTGCTGGCTCAGACTGACCTGTATATTCATGCTTCTGATATGGAAAGCGAAGCTATCAGTTGCATTGAGGCTTTTGCCACAGGACTGGTACCTGTCATTGCCAATTCAGAGGTAAGCGCTACGCCACAGTTTGCTTTGGATGGCCGCTCGCTCTTTGCTCCAGGCCGTCCCAAAGACCTTGCCCGTGCCATCGACTGGTGGCTCGATCATCCGGAAGAAAAGGCAAAGATGGAACATGAGTATGCCGAATTTGCCAAGCGTTATAACATCGATGAAAGTGTACGCCAATGCGAGCAAATGTTCCGCGAGGCAATCGAAGAGAATACGTCAAAATAAAAAAAATGGCAATCTTTAAAGATTGCCATTTTTTTCTTGTTTCTATCTGCTATTCGGGAATCCCCTCATTGTCAATCTTCATCATACGTATAGCCATATCATAGCCTTTCATGATCTTGTCGTGGCGGAAAAATCCGATGATGGCCACTAACAAGGCACCGGCAAAATCAAGGATGAGATCTGTCATGGTGTCCCCTAATGCCGCATGACCGCACAAGGGAATATCCTCCTCGGTAAGGATGGAACCCGTTGTGGAAGCCATGAACTGTTGCGTATTGGTGCCGCTGATGCTGTCGTATGTGTATTCTATGATTTCCCAGCAGGCCCCCATACCCAAAGAGAACATCACCAAAAAGAGAACCAGAAAGTATTTGTTGAAATAGATAGCCTTGTCATTGCCTGCCATGATGATGTGAATCAGCCATAATGCGATCATGGACAAGAGAACGCCCGAGAAACTGTGCAAGACGGAGTCCCACCACGGGAACTTCCCGTAAAAATCAAGGCCGTCACCAAGTACCAGTGCACAGAAACAGAAGAGAACGATGACAATTGACAGTAATGCGGGTACCTCCAGCTTGAAGCGCATACGTAGGACACTAGGAGCCTTGAGCACCAATAACATAGCCAGATACTGGCCACCCCGGAAGGCAATTTCCGCCCAGGTGCTATTGCCACGAATAATCAACATGCCCACATTGATTACCGCCAGTGCGAGCGTTAGCCAGAAGGCCACATTGTTCAACTTGTGCAGACGTCTGATTTGTTCCCTATAGTTGGGCTCAATATCCTCCCAACGTTCTTTTTTGGTCTCTTTCTCCATATTTCTTTCTATTCAAAATTGAAATGCAAAAATAGGAAATTTTTCATCATTCTTTCCTCTATTTTTTTCGGACGCAATTCATCGCGTCCCTACAATAAAATTCATACGTCTGTGTATAATTCGGGAATTTTATGTAAATTTGTGAACTGTTATAGAAACGAATATCGTGTTATTAATCCTTTGATATGAAGGACTTTGCAGCCATAGACTTTGAGACGGCCAACGGGCAACGCAGCAGTGTTTGCAGCGTGGGACTGGTGATAGTGCGCAATGGCGTGATTACCGACAGGTTCTACTCGCTCATCAAGCCAGAGCCGGATTATTACGCATGGTTTTGCCAGCGGGTGCATGGCCTTTCTCATGAAGACACCGACAATGCGCCCGTGTTCCCAAAGGTTTGGCGGCAGATAGAACCGCTGATTGAAGGCCTGCCCCTTGTAGCGCATAACAGTCCCTTTGATGAGGGCTGTCTTAAAGCGGTTTATCAAGTCTATCAAATGGATTATCCTGATTATCAGTTCTTATGTACCTGTCAGGCCTCCCGTCGGCATTTTGGTATGCGCCTGCCTAATCACCAATTGCACACTGTGGCTGCTGCCTGCGGCTACAATTTGGCAAACCATCACCACGCACTGGCCGATGCCGAGGCCTGTGCATGGATAGCGAGAGAAATATTATAGTTATGAAAGGGGATCATCTGGGAAAGGTGCCTTGAAAATACTTGGTGTAAATAGTAAATGAAAAGTATATCAGGTTGGCCACTGGGAGATCGTTAAACAAAAAAAACAGCAACCTAGTTGCTGTTTTTAAGAATGTTTTGTACTGCATGAGGGATTCGAACCCTCGATTTTTTCACCAAACATTTTGCAGTGTTTTGGTTGATTCAAATACTTGATTACTAATATTTTATGTTTTTGTTATTTTTCTGATTCCTGTCTTTTTTGTCTCATTTCTGTCTCGATACAGAGTAAAATAAA
>Ga0310786_10000648_pt1 | contig 55850 bp, 47 predicted proteins | sample AusTroGonzalo_MG_FD_203881 | JGI IMG/M metagenome (GOLD analysis project Ga0310786, IMG submission 203881) | Bovine rumen microbial communities from tropical cattle in Woodstock, Queensland, Australia - Gonzalo_03 (v2) (version 2) | ecosystem: Host-associated > Mammals > Digestive system >...
TGAGGTTTACCTCAATGGAAAATACAAGAACAAGATAACAAGTTCTGTTAACTATTTAATTGATAAAAAAAGAACACCAATCAGGTGCTCTTTTTTTTATACCGAAATGAAATTAGACAACATATTTTAAGAGTATTTTTTTGAGCGTTTTTATTTAAAAATCAAAAAAAATAAATAATATAAAAAAATAATTTAAAAATAAATAAAAAAATATTTAAAAGTTCCATAAATAGAGGTATTTCGACATAAACAAAAATATTTATAAATATTTCTTCTTTGATTTATAAAATAATAATTATATAATTTTTCTTGTCACTAGAAAAAGGAGAATAAAAATGAAAAATGATGTTTTAAAAATATTCGCTCAAAAGGCAAAAAGAAGATTGGTTGGAAGGGAAAATATTGTAAACACAAAGATCAAGATTATTCCTGATGAGGATGAATCCTTTAAGGACAAAGTGTCAAATTTGCTTGCACAACAAGGTGTTGTTTCAAATCCAGTACAGTATCTTATTGATGAAAAAATTATGAAGGGACTTGATGAGCAAAATAGAGAAAGATACCTTCTTTCAATACTTGACAGATACAATAGTTTAAGGCGTGAAATGGAGGCGTTGTCGATGCTCCAAAATCAGGTTATTTAACATATACACAAATGTTTGCATATAGACAAATATGAAAAGAAAGAATGTCTATATTGGCAAAGATGTTATTTTAGGAAAAAATGTAAAGATTGAAAACAATGTTTCAATTGATGGCAACTCCAAAATTTGTGATGGCGTGACAATTACAAGCGGTAGCGTCTTAAATGACGCTGTTATTGGAGAAAAATGTTTTATCAAACATTCTGTCGTTTCTGACTCAACTGTCGGTAAAAGGTGCCAAATTGGGCCTTTTTCTCATATAAGGCCTGGTTGTGTTTTTGGTGATGATGTAAGGATTGGCTCATTTGTTGAAGTTAAAGCGTCATTTGTTGGAAACAACACAAAAATTCCTCATTTGGCTTATGTAGGTGATGCTGAAATTGGTGAGCATGTTAATGTGGGATGTGGAGTTGTTTTTGCAAATTACAACGGAAAGGTTAAACAGAAATCAAAAATCGGCAACAATGTTTTTATAGGGTGTAACGTAAACATTGTGGCGCCAGTCGACATAGCGGACGACACATATATTTGTGCTGGGACGACTGTGACAAAAAACACAGAGGTTGGTGATTTTGTGATAGAGAGAGTTAGACAAGAAAATAAAAGAAGATGACATTTTTATTAAAAAATACTTGACAGAAAACGACATGATGCTATATAATGATACAGCATTCAGATACAAAACTTTCCCCGCTTTGTATAGGAATGTTTGATGGCTTGTAGCTCAGTCGGTTAGAGCACCACCCTGATAAGGTGGGGGTCGGTGGTTCGAGTCCACTCAAGCCAACCAGAGAACCCGTATCCGAACAATTTGAAGTTCGGATTTTTTATTTGTTAAAACACATGGGTAGTAGGGTTAAGTTATTCGAAAGTGTTTTTGTAATAAAAAAGACCTGAATTTTCAGGCCATTTTTTTATTCTTGGTTTGTTGTTGGTGGTGGAGTGTTTTGTCGGTTTAATCTTGAAGAATTTACAACTCCAAAGATACCACCCAAAAGGTAAAGAACCTCTCCACATAATGCACTTAAAACAATCATAACGATATGTGGTGTTGAGTTTTGTTCATTTTTTTCGAGTGATTTAAGTGCTCTAAGCCCAAAGATTAGCAAAACGATTGATGCGGCCAAAGCCACAATAGCAGCAATTATTACAGGTACCACCATATTTAAAACTTTTTCAGCCGTGTTAAGTTCCTCAATTCCATATTGAATGGCCATTTTTGCTATTGAGTTTGGATAGTGTTTCATAAGATAAGAGCCTATAAACATTCCTGCCACAACAAAGAAACTTAAGATATTGAAAATGATCGCAATTACATACAATACTTTTGATGCTTTTTTCATACTTCCTCCTTTTCAAAAAAAGTATAACTTATTTTTGTCTCTTTGGTCAACTTTTTGTTCACCATCTTATTTTTTTTTATTTTTCAATAGAGGCTTTTATGCCAGCAAGCGTAAAAAAAAGACAAACCATCTGTGATTTGTCTTTTGGATTTTTTAAGCTTCATATTCTGTAAGCGCGTTTGTCAAAACAACTCCAAGAGTTTTTGATTCTTTCATGCCAATGAAATTTGCAAGTCTGCCAGCATCTGACAGAGCCTTGATTCTTAGGTGTGTTTCATTTGCAAGATTGAGTACGTCTTCTTGAGAAACGATTCCAGATTTAGAAAGCTCATAGCGTTTTCTTGTGTTGAAGTTTGCATAATATGTGATTACATCTGCAATGTTTTCTGCAACAACAGCTGTTGTGTTTGATGTAAATGATTCTGGTTTTGCTTTAAATTGTATAAATTCAACTTCATTTACTCCATTTTCGGTGCCTGTTGCTCTAAGATAATTTGCTCCACCAAATGGGTCAAAGTAAAGTACATTGTAAATTTCAGCGTATGTCCATGTTGCATTTGGATCAAAAGCTGATGCTTCAAGAGACCATGTTTTTTGTGATGCATCTGTGTATGAAATCACAACATTGATTTGTTCTGCTTTGTGTGTTGTTTCACTTGCAAAAATTGCATTGAGCACGAGAGATCTTTCTTTTATGTTGTATGTGTAATATACATTATATGTGTTTCCAGCATGAGTGAATTTGTCTGCATAATATGTATTTTGGGTTGTAGCAGTTTGTGTGATTGCGTGTGCAAGCAAGATACTTTCTGCAAATGGCTCTACTGAGTGTGCAAGTGTGTCTTTCAGTTGTTGAGCTGTTGCGTCAACATAGTAGGCGGTTTCCTCATCATTAGGAAGAGATTGTGCTTTTACACTAGAGCTTGTAGCAGCTTTTACCAATCCAAGATTTAAACAAACGGTGTGTGTCAAAGTGTTTGCTTGTGAAATTGACATGTCGCCACTTGGTTTGTTTTTGTCTTTCTCTTTGAAATATAAAACGCCAAACACGATACTTAACACTGTCACTGCTGCAAACAAAACAGCGGCAGAAATGATTAAAAATTTCTTCATTTTTCCTCCTTATTGTCTATATGTATTTTAAAATGTCTTTATTAGTTTGTCAAGTAAAAGTAAAAAAATAGCATCCGAGTGCTATTTTATTGTGATGGAGGTTGATCTATCATTGAGTTTTGTTGAGGGGATTGTTTTGATTGCTTGTGTTTGTCAACATAATATACGATTACACTAACAATTTCAAGGATAAGGAGTAAAATTTCTTCCACAAAGCCAAACATGGAGTGACACAGATGAGAGTATGCAATCCAGAAGAAGCTTCCAACAATGCAAGCCCATCTATAAAAACAAATGCTTGGTTGCCAAGTAGCGATTGTGGTGTTTATGGCTGCCAAAATTGTAAAGATGTCAGGCCAGGATTTGTAAGTTAAAATACCTCCTGCAATAAATGCGATACTGCATACTGACAAAGAGATGTAATCAAATTTTTTGCCGGCTTTTGTATTGAAATAAAACCAAATTCCACGAAGAGCAGAAAGAGCGTCAATGATTGCTCCTGTATAAGCACCAAGCAAAAGATAGTGTGCAGCATAGAAAAAAGACCCAAAGATTACGGATGACAAGACAAGTTTTTTGTTTTTAGCAAAAAAAGAAGTCGCAACAAAAATTGCTGCAACAATTGCACAAACTTGTGATGATATGTATTTTGGTGTCCATGTTATGCTTGCTAGAATCATACAGTATCATTATATTACACAAAAAAAGATAAAAGTCAAAGGGTTTGAACAAATTTTTTTTAGAAATAAAAAACACTCCGAAAAGAGTGTTTTATTCTTGAGATTTTTGACGCTGTTTTTTTGGTCTCACATAACACCATACTGACCATGCCAGTTGGCAAGGTGCACCAATCAAAAACAGCATCCAAAGGTTGTATGAGAGAAACTGTAAATACAGCGCAGCTAAAAAGGTCCAAATGAATATCGTAAACATAACGAAGTAAAAGGTCCTCTTTTTCCATGCACATGCAAAAGCAAAAATGATGAGAAATGCCACAGGCACAGACCATGTAAACAAAACCCAAAGATTTATGTTATAAAAAGTTTTGAGACATACATATGTGATTGTTACAGCAATCAACAAGAATGATATGCACATTGCACAGAGGGCAAAGGCTTTTATCTTTTGATTTCTTATATTATTTTCAACACGCTTAACAACATTTTCTTTAACCAAGAAATCAAGTGGAACATTGTATAATTCAGCAACGGCTTGAAGGGTTTCAACAGATGGACAAATTTCTGCACGTTCCCAGCGGGAAACTGTATTGTCAGAATAGTTGAGATTTTTTGCAACTTCCTCTTGTGTCCAGCCCTTTCTTTTTCTTAAGTTTATCAAGTTGTCAGCTACTATTTCTTTGATATTTTTCATGTCAACTCCATGGACATATTATATCACTTTGGTCTTTTAAATCCAAGTAAAATACGAATGTTTACAAATCAATTCCCAGATTATGGGAGAGTAAAAAACACAATTCCCATTTGTTCAAATCAAGATGGTAATTAAATTTAAATAAATATCTTGGAAATATAATAAAATTTTGTAATAATCACTACTGAACCAGTAAGGAGGTTATTATGAAAAACACAAACAAAAATTTAAACATGAAAGAAATCCCAATCTTTTTTGCAAGTGACGACAATTATCTTCCATTTTTGGATGTAACACTTATGTCATTGATTGAACATGCATCAAAAGATTATCTTTATAGTATTTATGTTCTTAATACAGGACTTAAAGAAGAGTCTATGCAAAAAATCAAGAGATTTGAAAACAAAAATTTTACCATAAACTTTGTCGACATGACAGATTATATTGGGGATTTACACAAGAAACTTAAAAATGTTTATCACTATAGTCTTGCCGCATATTATAGACTTTTTATTCAAGGGAAGTTTCCACAATACAAAAAGATTTTGTATCTTGATTGTGACATTGTTGTTTTGGGAGACATTTCAAAGCTTTATAATGTTGACATGAAAGGAAACATGCTCGCAGGGGTGCAAGATGGATTTGTACAAGCGGTTGATGCTTTCAGGCTTTACGCAAAAGAAGCAGTTGGAGTAAATCCAACAGAATATATCAATTCTGGCATTTTGGTTATGGATTTGGAGAAGTTTAGAGAAGAGGATATTGAGGACAAATTTACCTATCTTCTTTCAACTTACAATTTTGACACAGTTGACCCGGATCAAGCATATTTAAACTATTTCTGCAGAGAAAGAAAATTGCTCTTGCCTGCTGGATGGAATAGAACTCCTGCATATTTGGATTATAATGGAGAGACAAACATAATCCATTATGCACTTGCAAAAAAACCATGGCAGACAGACGTTCCACTTGGAGAATTTTTCTGGCATTATGCAGAGAAGTCTGCGTTCTATGATGAGATTTTAAAAATCAGAAAGTCATTTACAGCAGAAGACCTTCGTAAGAAAGAACAGGCAGGCGTTGACATCGTTGAAAAGGCACTTCAGATTGTTGCGTCAAGAATGTCTTTTTACCCAACACTCCTTGCAAGAGTGGAGATTAAATAATGGCAGAGAAATCGCAATGTCGACTTGAGGTTTTGAAAAGAATTGAGGAGTTTGAAATTGCAGGACGCTGGAATGATGCTGTTGAAAACGATCCTCCAACAATTGAGCTTTTGCCAAACAAAGTTGACTACTTAAACAAAAAACTTTCAAGTAAGATTGCCACAGCTTTTGTAAATCACATTGGAAACAAAATGATTGACAAACTTATAAAGCAAAAGCAGCTTATCATCGAGGATGTTGTGGGGATTGAAAACTTTGACAAAATTGATGGTGGATGCATCATCACCTGCAATCATTTTCATCCTTTTGACAATTTTGCGTTGTGGAAAGTGATTAAGTCTCATATGAAGGGACATTTGTGGAAGGTGATAAGAGAAGGAAATTTTACAAATCCACCAGCACCTTTTGGAAAGTTTTTTAAACACTGCAACACATTGCCTTTATCTCAAAACAGAAAAACAATGATGAATTTTCTTTCTGCTGTTGAAACACTTCTTTCAAGAGGAGAAAAGATTTTGATTTATCCTGAGCAAAACATGTGGTGGAACTATAAAAAGCCAAGACCCCTGCAAGATGGTGCTTTCAAACTTGCCGTAAAAAATGGTGTGCCAGTGCTACCAATTTTTATAACAATGAGAGATAGTGATATATTAGATGGAGATGGGTTTGCCGTTCAAAAGTATACAATTTATATCTTACCAGCGCTTTATCCAGATGAAAACTTGTCTCGAAATCAAAAAATTGATAGATTGAAAGAACAAAATTACAATGTTTGGAAGGAAACTTACGAGAAAGTTTACAAGCAAAAACTTGTTTATAAAGAAGGAAGCTAAATGATTTTATACTTGACAGTGATTTTTGTCGCAATGTTAATTTTGTGCGTGTTCAACATTTTGTTTGGACTACCTCTTTTGCAGTGTGAGGCATGGTCAGTTGTTGTCATTGTTGTTTGCGGAGTGATTTTTCAATTTCTTATTGATGGTCTGTTTGCAACATTTGTGCACCTTCTGCCAAAGAGTTGGTTTGCTTATGACAAAAAGATTTTTACAAGTTCAAGGGCAGAGAAAAAATTTTTAAATTTTCTCAAGGTTAAACAATGGAAAGACCTTGTTTGGGAGCTTGGTGGACTTGGAGGTTTCAAAAAGAGCAAAATAGAAAATCCAACGGACATAGATTATGTTGAAACATACTTGATGGAGTGCAACAAGGGTGTTGTCACGCATTACATTGGAATGTTTTCAGGTTATTTGTTGATTTTTCTTTTGCCAAGTCGGTTTGCTCTCACGGTTTGTTTGCCAATTGCATTTGTAAATATGGTGTTAAACATCTTGCCGATTTTGGTCCTGAGATATAATGTGCCAAAATTGCAAGCATTGCATAGTGTGCTGTTAAAGAAAGTGCGAAATAACAACTGTGCAAGTGATAAAGTAGATAAATAAACAATAAAATAAAACAAGAGGTTGTGATATGTTGAAAATTGTTGTTGATTCAGGAAGCAGTATTAAACCTGATGAGGCAAAAGAATATGGTGTTGAAATTTTGCCTTTAAAAATTTTGATAGGGGAAGACGAATTCCTTGATGGAGTTGATATAACTTCAGACAAGTTTTATCAGCTTTTATCTACAAGAAAATTTCCAAAAACGTCTTTGCCTGCACTTGAAGATGTAAGAGAAAAAATTGAGGAGATGACAAACGCAGGTGACGATGTGCTGTTGATTACAATTTCATCCGGAATTTCTGGGTGCAACAATGCTCTTACTCATATGTTTGAGGAGAACAAACATGTCAGGGTTGTGGACTCAAAACTTGCGGTTGGTGGCATACGACTTTTGGTTGAAGAGGCACGCAGACACTTGGATGAGCCACTTGAAATTGTGGCACAAAAAGTTGAAGAATTGATTCCGAGAATAAAAATTTTGGCAATTCCTGAAACATTAGAATATCTAATGAAAGGTGGAAGACTATCAAAAACAGAGTGGTTGATTGGAACAGTGTTAAAAATCAAACCGGTCATCACCTTTAGAGATGGAAAAGTGAAGGTGGAGGCAAAAAAGATAGGTATAAAAAGTGCAATGTCTTATATTTGCGAAAAGACGAAAGCTCTTGGTGTTGACACAAGCTATCCTGTTGTTGCATCTTATACATTGAGTGATAAAAATTTGAAAGTGCTTATGCAACAAGCCAACCTGCATGACTGCAAATTTGTTTATGATGATTTATCTTTTTCAATTGCCAGCCATTGGGGACCAAATGCTTTTGGATTTATCTTTGTGACAAAAGAATAACTTTTATTTATTAATAAATAAAAAGTTGACAGAAACGCGGTTTTATTGATATGATAACTCTGCAAAATTTGTCAACTTTATTTTTTGGTAGGAAAAGAAATGTTTAAACTTTTTAAAAATTTAAAAGCAATAGACTATGTGTATTTGGTGATATCAGTTGTACTGATCGTTTTGCAAACATATCTTGATTTGACTATACCAGATTACACAGCGAAAATTATTGGTGAAACAAGCATGAATGTCATTTTGGTAAATGGCGGGATTATGCTTGCTATGGCAATAGGGCATTTACTCCTTGCAATCATAATAGGTCTTGTTACTGCCGTTGTTGCAGAAGATTTGGGATATAATTTAAGAAGAAAGTTGTATGGAAAGATACAAAGTTTTTCTTTTGCTGAAATGAACAAGTTTTCAACAGCAAGCTTGATGACGAGGACAACAAATGACATAAGACAAGTGATTATGTTGATTGCTGTTGGAGCCAAGGCAATTATAAAAGCTCCAATCATGGCGGTTTTTGCACTTACAAAAGTTGCAAATGTTGGCTGGCAATGGTCAATGGCAACGGTTGTTGCTATTGTTTTGCTTGTCACGATGATTGTTACAATCATGTGTCTTGTGATTCCAAAATTTGGCAAGATACAGAAAATGATTGACAATCTAAATCGTGTGACAAGAGAAAATTTGACAGGTATAAGAGTTGTTAGGGCATCAAATGCTGAAAATTTTGAAAGTGAGAAATTTGACAAAGGAAACACCGAACTTACAAACACAAATTTGTATGTTGGCAAGGTGCTAGCTTTCTTTGATCCTGTTATGAGTTTTATCATGGGAGGGCTAAGTCTTGCCATTTATTGGATTGCAGCATATTGTGTTGACAACATCGGAATGATGAAGAATGTTGCAGTTTTGTCACAATATACAACACAAATTATTCTTGCATTTATGGTGTTAATTTTTGTCTTCATGATGCTTCCAAGAGCACTTGTGTCTGCAAAGAGAATCAACGAAGTTTTGGATAGCAAAAATGAAATTGTATCAGGCACTTATACTGATGTGTTTGACGGCACAGCTTCAGTTGTCTTTGAAAATGTTTCTTTCAAATATCCAGGTGCAGACGACTATGTTTTGAAAAACATAAATTTTACTGCAAATGAAGGTGAGACAGTTGCCTTTATCGGATCGACAGGGAGTGGAAAAAGCACAATAATCAATCTTATTCCAAGAATGTATGATGTGACAGAGGGAAGAGTTTTGATTGATGAAGTTGATGTTAAAGAATATGATATTGAGGCATTAAACAGAAAAATTGGATTTATTCCTCAAAAGTCTGTTTTATTTAGTGGAAGTGTTAAGTCAAATGTAAATTTCGGAGACAACAATGCAGATGACAAGACAATTAAAGAAGCTTTGTCTATTGCGCAGGCATCAAATTTTGTGTCAAAAATGGAAGACGGAATGGACAGCAAAATTGCTCAGGGAGGGACAAACATCTCTGGTGGGCAAAAACAAAGATTGTCTATTGCAAGGGCAGTTGCAAGAAAACCAGAAATCTTTATTTTTGACGACAGCTTTTCTGCACTTGACTACAAAACAGACAAAAAATTACGTTCCGCACTCAAAAAACATACTACAAAAGTAACAAAATTTATTGTTGCACAAAGGATAGGAACAATAAAAGATGCAGACAAAATCATAGTTTTAGAAAATGGTGAGATGGTAGGAATGGGTACACATGAGGTCCTTTTAAGGACGTGTCCTGTTTATCAGGAAATTGCACTTTCTCAACTTTCAAAGGAGGAATTGTAATATGCCAGGACCAATGAATCATAGGAGGAAAAACGTGGGAGACAAAGGATCTTTCACAAAAAACATGGGAAAACTATTACGTTATTGCAAAAAATATTGGGGATGGCTCATCTTCTCTCTTTTGCTTGGAGTTGTAGGAATTGTGGCACAAATCATATTGCCAGACAAATTGAAAGAAATCACCACACTCATCACCCATGGCATTGCAAGTGGAAGCACAGATATTGGTGCTATTACTGAAATTTGTGTTGTTATGGTTGTTTTGATTGGAGCGGGAGCAATTTTCACTTATTTCCAACAATATATAGCCACTGTGACAACGCAGAGGATGGCACGAGAATTTAGAAAAGATATATCAAGAAAAATAAACAGATTGCCGCTCAACTTTTTTGACACACATTTACATGGAGATGTTTTGAGTGTGGTTACAAACGACGTTGACACGATTGGTCAAAGTTTAAATGAGGGGCTTGGAACGCTGTTTGGAAGCATTTTGCTTATAGGTGGCGTTTTGATAATGATGTTTGTCACAGATTGGATTTTGGCATTGACTGTGATTGGAACGGCAATACTTGGACTTTTGTTGTCTTTAATTTTTCTTGCTAAGTCGCAAAAATATTTCAATCAAAATCAGCAGAATATGGGAGAGTTAAATGCTCATATTGAGGAAGCTTATGCTGGGAACAATGTTGTTAGGTTGTATAATGCAGAAGCACAAAAAGAGAAAGAGTTTGATGTTGTAAGCAAAAAACTCTTCAATAGTGGATGGAAATCACAATTTCTGTCTGGAATAATGATGCCAGTGATGACCTTTATTGGAAACTTAAGTTATGTTGTGGTATGCATTGTTGGAGCTGCAATTGCAAGCACGCGTGGTGTGCAATATATTGCTGTGATTGTTGCATTTATGCTCTATGCAAGATTCTTTTCAAGGCCATTGTCTTCAATTGCACAATCTCTCACAAGTTTGCAGTCTGCATCAGCGGCAAGCGGTCGTGTTTTTAAATTTCTAGAAAGTGAAGAGCTTGCCGATGAAAGTGACAAAACTGAGCAGCTTGAAATTGTTGAGGGAAATGTCTCATTTGAGCATGTACATTTTGGGTATACCCCAGAGAAAATTATCATCAAAGATTTTTCTGTTGATGTAAAAGCAGGCCAAAAGGTGGCTATTGTTGGACCAACAGGAGCAGGAAAAACAACACTTGTAAATCTTTTGATGCGATTTTATGAAGTAAATTCTGGAGATATCAAAATTGATGGAATTTCAACAAAGCAAATGAAAAGGGATGAGGTACATTCTCTTTTTGGAATGGTTTTGCAAGATACATGGCTTTTTGAAGGAACAATCAGAGAAAATCTACAATTCAATTGCAAAGATGTGACTGATGACCAGCTCGACAGAGTGTGCCAGGCTGTGGGCATGGACCACTATATCAAGACTTTGCCAAACGGTTATGACACGGTGGTGGACGATGCAATCAAAATGTCTGCAGGGCAGAAACAGCTTTTGACTATCGCAAGAACAATGTTGGAAAGAAGACCTATGATAATTTTGGATGAAGCAACGAGTTCGGTCGACACAAGAACTGAAATTTTGCTTCAAAATGCCATGGACAAAATCATGGAAGGAAGAACATCATTTATTATTGCACATAGACTTTCAACAATCAAAAATGCTGATATAATTTTGGTCCTTAAAGATGGAGATGTTGTCGAAAAGGGCAATCATGAAGAGTTGCTCGCAAAGGGCGGTGCATATGCCGAGCTTTACAACAGCCAGTTTGAGGAGGAGTAAATATGAAATGTCTTTACGTTTACAATCCAACAAGTGGAAGACAAAATAATGAGAAAAAAAGGGATTATATTCTGTCTGCACTTTCAACAAAATTTGACGTTGTAGACTGCAAGCCGACGCAAAAAAAAGGCGATGCTGGCATTTTTGCACGCGAGGCATGTGGCAGTTATGATGTTTTGGTTGTTTCCGGTGGAGATGGCACTATACATGAAGTGATAAACGCCATGGCAAAAATGCAAAATAGGCCAACTCTTGGGTATATTCCAACAGGGACAACCAATGATCTTGCACATTCGCTTAAGATTCCAAAAAATATCAAAAAAGCCGTAAAAATCATTTTAAACGGGAAGAGTGTTTCTCATGACATTTTTAGGGCAAATGATGCATATGGAATTTATGTTTGTTGTTTTGGAGTGTTTACAAAATCAAGTTATAAAACTTCACAGAAAGAGAAGAAAAAGTTTGGAAGACTTGCATATTTCAAATATGGCATTGGAGAGATGTTTAAGTCAAAACCGGTACACCTCAAGCTTGAATATGATGGACAAACAATTGAAGATGATTTTGCTCTTTGCATAATTGCAAACAGCAGATATGTTGCTGGTTACAAAATAAATAGTGAAGCTTGTTGGGATGATGGAACTGTTGATGTTTTGTTGATAAAAAATAGACAAAAAAGAGTTAAGTTGTTGACATTCTTGAGAATTTTTAAGATGTTTTTGTTTGGAAAAAACAGTCTCATTAAAGACAAAAATGCCACAATTTTACAACTTGACAAATTTAAAATGACTTTGCCAAAAGACGAGATTATAAATCTTGATGGAGAGAATGGGTTTAAGGGGTCTTTTGAGTTTGAAGTTTTGAAAAGGCATTTAGAGATTTTTGTGAAATAACAAAGACGCAGCAAAGGCTGCGTTTTCTTTTTCTTTTAAAATGGTTTGTGATATAATTTTTTTGAGGTAAAAAATGGCTAAAAAGAAATCATCAAAAAGAGTACAAAGAAACGTCAAAAAAGCAGCACAAGAACTTTCAAAAACTTCTGGTGGAAGAGTTGTTCTTGTCATTGTAATTATTTTGATTCTTGCTGTGGTAGCATTTGGTGTTTATTGGTTTTATTTCAGAAAAGGACAAGATGCTGAGCAGAAAAGTTATCCTGATGTAAGTAACCAAGACATCTCGATTCACTTTTTGGAGCTTGGCAATGCCTATGCGGGAGATTGCACTTACATCAAAACAGAGTCATGTGATATTTTGATTGATTGTGGGTCTAGAGAGTCAAGCGTAACGACGGTTGTTGATTACTTAAATCATTATGTGACAGATGGGACTTTGGAATATATCATTGTCACTCATGCACATGAGGACCATTATGCAGGGTTTGCAGGCAACGGCACCTATAAAAGTTTGTTTGAATATTACACTTGTCAAACAATCATTGATTTTGCCGGAGTGACAAATGGCAAAACAGAGCAGGCGATGTACACACGCTATCAAACAGCTCTTGCAAAAGAGGTTAATGAAGAACATGCAAAACATTATACAGCGTTGCAGTGCGTAAACCAAAGTGATGGTGCAAGCAAAAGTTATGATGTTGGAAGCGGCTACACAATGACGATTTTAGATAGTTATTATTATGAAAATGTTGACACAGCAAACGAAAACAACAATTCTGTCTGCACGTTATTTTCAAATGGAAGCAAAAACTATTTGTTTACTGGCGATTTGGAGAAGAATGGAGAAAAGGAACTTGTCGCAAGAAATTCTCTTCCGAGAGTAGATTTGTATAAGGCGGGTCACCATGGGTCAAAGACTTCTTCTTGCTCCGAACTTATGGAAGTGATTCAACCAAAGACGATTGTGGTTTGTTGTTGTGCAGGAAGCCCAGAATACACAAAGAAAAATGAGAATCAATTCCCAACACAAGATTTTGTGTCAAATGTATGCGGTTATACAGACGAGATTTATGTGACAACACTTTACACTGGCGACAGCTCTGCATCAATAGACAAGACGGCATACACTTCATTCAATGGCAATATTGTTTATATGTCAAAGGGCAACGCATATCAAGTTGTATGTTCTGCCTCAAGTACAAAATTGAAAGATAGTGAGTGGTTTAAACAAAACAGAACTTGGGCATAATAATTTGTTGACATTTAAAAAAGAAAATGATAATATAAATGCAAGATTACGACGAAGGAAAAGTTTTGGGTTAAAGAATTTTACAGAGAGATAAGGCAGGCTGAAATCTTATCAAATTCTCCAAAGTGAGACACCTTTACCAGTCTTAACTAAATATCAAAGTGGTTGAGGAACTCAACAAGTTAGGTGGCACCGCGGTTGTTTAATCGTCCTAATGCAGTTTTTGCATTAGGTTTTTTTATTTAAAAGGAGAAGATTATGAAAATAGGAGAAATCAAACCAGGGAAAGTTGAAATTCAAGGATGGATTGAAAATTTGCGTGACAAAAAGAATATGCAATTTGTTGTTATCCGTGACTTGTCTGGAAAAATTCAAGTGACAGTTGTTAAGGAAGAAAAGCCAGAGATTGCGGAAATCTTTTCTCATGCAACACTTGAGAGCACTGTAAAAATTACAGGAGAAGCTGTGGCGAATGAGTTTGTTAAACTTGGCGGAATTGAAATAATTCCGGAAAAGGTTGAGCTTACAAGCCATGCAGAGCCATTTCCAATTGGACCAGAAAGCTCCATTGACCAAAGACTTGACTATCGCTGGATTGACCTTAGAAGTCCAGAAAAAGCACTTATTTTCCAAGTTGAAACTGTGCTCAACCAAGCCATGAGACAATATTGCATTGACCACGGGTTTATTGAAGTTCACACGCCAACACTTATTGGAGCATCAAGTGAAGGTGGATCAGATGTTTTTGAAGTAAAATACTTTGACAGAAAAGCATACCTCATTCAAAGTCCACAATTCTACAAACAGATGGCTATGGCAGCAGGATTTGAAAAAGTGTTTATAAACACTCCTGTTTTCCGTGCAGAAAAATCACACACAAAAAAACATGCAACAGAATTTTCAGGCTTTGACATTGAAATAAGCTATGTAAATTCTCAAGAAGATGTTATGAAAGTGCAGGAGCAAATTTTGGCTTATGCACTTAAAGAAGTTTCTGACAAATTGGGTGACAAAGTGAAAGAACTTTTGGGAGTTGATATCATTGTGCCAACACTTCCATTCCCAAGAGTGACTGTTAGAGAGGCTTACAAAATTTTGAGAAATCTTGGCCTTGACATCAAAGATGGCGACGATTTTACAACAGAGCAAGAAGTTGCACTCTGCAAGTATATGGAAGAGAAAAATGGACATCAATTCTTCTTTGTGACAGAATATCCATCAAAAGTGAGAGCTTTCTACACAATGGCAAAAGAAGATGAGCCAGAATATTCAAAATCTTATGACCTTTACTTTAAAGATGTTGAGCTTACATCTGGTGCACAAAGAGAGCATAGACCAGAAATTTTGAGAAAGCAAATCGTAGAGCGTGGCATTGATCCAACACCTATGAATGACTATATCAATTTCTTTAAAAATGGCTGCCCACCACATGGTGGATTTGGCCTTGGGCTTGACAGATTTTTGATGCTTCTTTTGGATTTACCATCACTTAAAGAAGCAATGTATCTGTTCCGTGGACCAGACAGGCTTACACCTTAGGAGGAGTTTATGAAAAGGGTTGAAATAAGAGATTTATACAAAGCATATCAGCAATATGATGGAAAAACAATCACACTTTGTGGCTGGGCAAGGACAATCCGTGACAGCAAAAACATTGGATTTATTGAGTTGAACGATGGGGCTTTCAAAAGCGTGCAAATTGTTATGGAAAGAAACAAAATTGCAAATTATGATGAGGCTGTAAAACAACTTACAGGCACATCTTTTGCTGTGACAGGAAAGGTTGTTGTGACGCCACAGGCAAAACAACCATTTGAAATCAATGCAGAAGAAGTTGTTGTGTTGGGGCCATGTGATAGTGATTATCCACTTCAAAAGAAAGGCCACACCGTTGAATTTTTGAGGACAATCCCAACAATCAGAGCAAGAGGGAATCTTTTTAACGCAACATTTAGAGTACGTTCTGTTGCAGCTTTTGCAATTCACAAATTCTTTAATGAAAGAAATTTCGTTTATGTTCACACGCCAATCATCACAGCGAGTGATGCAGAGGGTGCTGGGGAAATGTTTCAAGTGACAACACTCAACCTTGACAACTTGCCACATAAGGATGGGAAAGTTGATTATAGCCAAGATTTCTTTGGCAAAAAGGTGTCATTGACGGTGTCCGGACAAATCCACGAAGAGCCTTTGACACACGCATTTGGAAAGACTTATACATTTGGACCAACATTTAGAGCAGAAAACTCAAACACTTCTCGTCATGCTGCAGAATTTTGGATGATGGAGCCAGAAATTTGTTTCTGCGATCTTGAAGGCATCATGAACAATGAAGAAGAGCTTATCAAATATGTGATTAAATATGTGATGCAAGAATGTAAAGACGAACTTGATTTTTTAAACAAGTTTGTTGATGTTGGACTTTTGGAGAGACTTCAAAATGTTGTTTCAAACGACTTTGTAAGACTTGATTATACTGACGCAATTGACATCTTGCAAAAGAGCGGACAAAAGTTTGTTTTCCCAGTAAAGTGGGGTATTGATTTGCAGTCAGAACACGAAAGATACTTGACTGAAGAAGTTTACAAGAAACCAGTATTTTTGAAAAACTATCCAAAGGACATCAAGGCATTTTATATGAGACAAAATGATGATGGCAAGACTGTTGCTGCTGTTGATTTGCTTGTGCCTGGCATTGGAGAACTTATTGGTGGTAGCCAAAGAGAAGAGAGACTTGAAAAACTTCTTGCTCGTATGGACGAGCTTGGGCTTAAGAGAGAAGATTATTCTTGGTATATTGACACAAGAAGATTTGGCACAACAGTTCACTCTGGTTATGGAGTTGGTTTTGAAAGACTTGTTATGTATTTGACAGGTGTTGCAAACATCAGAGATGTTGAAATCTTCCCAAGAACAGTTGGATCAATTATTGGATAATCATTTGGAGATACGAGCGGTGATAAAAGCAGTTGTTTTTGATTTGGACGATACATTGTGCAAAATTGGCAAAGGTATTCAAAAAAAAGATATAAGTTTGCTTAAGGCAATAGAAAAGGCGAATGTAAGAGTGATTATTGCTTCTGGAAAGCCAACATATTATCTTTGTGGTTTCTTCAGACAGGTAGGACTTAAAAAACCTATTTTGATTGGTGAAAATGGTGGAGATGTTCAATTTGGCATAAGCTTGCCACCACGTGAGCGTTTTACTTTGCCATATAGCGAAGTTGCAAAGACGAATGTTGAGTTTTTTAGAACAGCAATTTCAAAGGCTTGTCCAAACTTGTTTTGGCAACCAAATAGAGTGGGACTTGGAATGTTTCCAAAGGATAGAAGAGAAACTGCAAAGATAACAAAAATAATAGAAGAAAACAGAGACAAATTGACTGATGTTAGTGTGTTTTATTATAGTGATGCAATTGATATCATCCCAAGTGAGATAAATAAATACAACAGTCTGCAATGTTTGTGTAATAAACTTGATATTGCACAAGATGAAATCATTGCTGTTGGCGATGGAGCAAACGATTATCCGATGTTTAATTTTGCAAAAATATCTTATGGCGTAAAAGTCAAAGATGAGACAAAAGTGACAAAAAATTTTGACACAATTAATGATGTGTTGCAGTATATTTTGGAAAATAATATATGATAAAAAAGAATGGCAGATTGCCATTCTTTTTTTTGTGTTTTTTATTTGCCTTCACCATCTGGATTTACGACTCTTACAGGTTCATCAGAAATTTTTTCTGTGCCAAGTGTCTCAAGCCCAATTTTGTATTGGTCAAGCACAAAAAAGGGAGTTTTGCATAAACTGCTTTTGATGGCAGTTTGCCATCTTAAAAAGGAGAAATTATGCCTTGTTTTTATAATCATCCAACGAGAATTGTGTGTGCAACAATCGTGCAGAATTGCCGCAATGAGGTGACAAATCCTGTGATTGTAAATGGTGATGGCTATTTCAACAATCTAAATGTTGGGCAAATAGCAACTGGAGAAATTTTGCCGGTCACACCTATTGTGACCAGGGGAATAAATATTTTAAACAGTACGACAACGTCAGGAGCAATAACTCTGCAGCCAGGGACATACGAGATTTCTTATACAGCAACAGGAGAGATCCCAACAGGTGGGACGATTTCTGTTGGTTTGGAGCTAAACAACACCGATGTTTCAGGTTCTGATATAACAGAGAGTGGAACGGCAAGGAATGTTGTGTCTCTTTCAAGAACAATCATTTTGAGTGTGATAAACGAAAGCACACTAAACCTTGTAAACTCTGGCACAGAGGATACAATATACAATTTTGCTGGGATCACAATAAATCGATTGTAAAAAAAAGATGTGTCATTTGACACATCTACATAAAAAATGTTTGATTTTTTGTTTTGCATAATTTAAAATGAGAATAGAAGGTAGTCCGGCGACGCACACTACTTTGTGGGAGGTGTTTATGAAGTTTAAAGACGATTATTCATTTCTTGCGTGGGAGATGTTTAAAGTTTCTGGCAATCCTTATATTATTCAAGAGGAAATAACACATGAAAGATCTCTTGAAAATGATTTAGGAAAATAAAAGTGGCAGAAAAAATTCAAGGCATAGTGATAAGATCAAATGACAGAAAGGAGAAGGATAAAAACATTCTTCTTTTTTCACTTGAAAAAGGGAAGATTTGGGCAACACTTAAAGGAGTGAAGAGCCCTTCTGCAAAGATGAAAATTGCACAAAACCCATTCTGTTATGGTGAATTTGTTTTGGAAGAGGGAAAGGTTGGACTGATTGTTACAGTATTTGAGGCAATTGAAACTTTCCATGAAATCAGTGAAGATGTGGACAAGTATTTTGAGGGTACTGCAATGTTAGAAATTGTAAACGGAATCGAATTTTCTTCACAAAACGAGATTACACAGGTTTTTGTTTTGATGCTCAAAGCTCTTAAGATATTGTGTTTTGGAAAAGTCTTACCTCTTTATGTGCTTGACAAGTTTTTGATTGAATTGTTTGCAATAACTGGAACGCCATTAAACTTAAAAAGGTGTTCTTCATGTGACAGCACTGCATTTGAAAGAATGTTTTTGGACTATTCGACAGGAGAGCTTGTATGTATAAACTGCAAGGGCTATGCAAGCGAAGAGCTTGAGAAAACGACTCTTTTGGCACTCAAATATTTATCTGAAAATGATTTTGACAGACTTGCAACTTTAAAATTTGCACAAGGCAGTGAACTTGGACTTTTAAGGGTTCTTGTAAGAAATTTTGAAACTAGATTTGACAAGAAATTAAGACTTATGGGCATTTTTTCATAGTTTGTCTAAACTGATGTCGCAGATTTGTCTATCCTTTATGTCGAAAGATACATAAAATTTTGCACATTGAGAAAAAACAATAAACTCATTTAAATTTATCGGCAGGATTTGTTGAATTTTTCCAAAGAAAGATTCAAGCTCAGTTTTGCCGATTTTTTCTTTTAGTTTTTCATTCAAAAAGCCAAGAGCACAAGAATAATCTTCGGCTTTGACAGCTTGCAAAAATTCGTATGGAATAAGGTCAGACTCTTTTTGTTCTTTTTTGACAAAGGTACTTTTTCAATCAAAATTTTGTCTGAAAAAACGACTTTATATACTCTTTCTCTGTTCGAGCAGTCATTGTATGTTTTCGTTACGGTGAGGGTGTTTTTATCGAGGGAGAAATCTTCACCAGAGATGTGATATAGTTTTTCTTTTTTGCATATCATAAGCGTAAAAATCATTGTCAAATTGAACACATGCAAAGTTTTGAAACTTTAAAATTTTATACTTTTTGACAGGGTGAGAGATTGAGTGATAAACAATACGACTTTGCCCCTCAAAAGAAATCTGTTTTTTGTCTATCAAAATTTTGCAGTTTTTGCCATTGATAGAGATTTGTTCCTTTTTTGTGATTGAAAAGCTTTGCTGTGGCTCCAAAAAAACAAAATTTTGTCTATTGTGCGTAAGGAAAGAATAGTTTTCACAATCTTTTTTCTCTTTCAAATTTATGCAAAAAGGAATTCCATTTTGCTCTGGATAAACATACACAAAAGATTCATCTTCACATTCTGCAGAAGAATTTTCGTCAATCTCGACGCACTCATTTTGAGTTTTGACTACACAAGGATAAGTTGTTTTTATTATATATTTCATACAAAAATATATGAAGAGAAAAAATATTTTATGAATTATGGTTATCTGCATAAAAATTGTCAACAATCATTAGTTAAACGAAAAGTTGACAAACTATTTGAAAGGAAGAAAAGGCATAGACAAAAAAAGCAGATAAAAAATTAGTATTTATAAAAATTTGTGTTAAGCCACGCTTTGTGATAAAATCAAGTATATGAAGATTGAACTCATAACCGGTGGAACAATATACGAGGCTGGAAAAAACACAATAAAGCAGATTGATTTTCAAGATTTGGCATATCAAAATTTGGTGGTTGTGCCAGATGCTTTTTCCATGCAGGCAGAAGAGTTGGTGTTTGATTGCTTAAATATAAAAACCTCTTTTAACATCAAAGTTGTGGGAATATCCAAACTTGCAAGCACAATTTTGAAAGAAAGTGGAGTCAAGTTTGAAAGAGTTAGTGGACTTGAAGAGGTCTTCAATATTTACAAAGCGGTCAAAATGTGTGAGGATAAGTTTACATATTTTGGAAAGTGTGACATAGAATTTTGTCAAAAAATTTTGCAGATTATCAAACAATTTAAGTCTTGCAAAATAAAGCCAGAGGATATAAAACCTGTCAAAAATCAGCTTCTAGACAGCAAAATGTCAGATTTAAAACTTGTTTATCAGTGTTATGAAAGTTTGCTTGCCGACAAACTTGATTTGCCAAAATTGCTTGATTATTCAGCTCAAAACGCATCAAAATCAAACAGTTTAAAGAAGACGAATTTGTTTTTTGTAAACTTTGATAGCTTTTCTGTGGATATTTATGGATTTATACTTAAATTGGCCGGTTCTGTAAACAGAATTTGCATTGGATATGCAGAGCCAATCACACAAAACAATGCATATATTTACGAAGATGACATAATGAAGAAAACGACCACGATGACAAAGGAATATGGCGTCACCGCACAAGAGGTGTCAATCCCTTCAAAATTGTCGGGGGCACAAAGAGTGATGGCAGAAAACCTCTTTGGATTTAATATTGAGAAAGGACAAAACAATTTCTTTTTAAACCTTCTTACAACTGACAGACAAGACGAAATAAATTATGTTGCAAGTTATATAAGACATTGTGTGTTTAATGGAGCACGATTTAAAGATTTTGCAGTTGCGATTGCAGATGCAACATATTATGACCAGATAAAAGAAGTTTTTGCAAAATACAATCTTGTGGCATACACAGATGATGCAGCAAATTTATCTCAAACCATTTTGGGAAGGTTTTTGCTTAAAATGTTTGAAATTGCAAGACTTGGTTTTAGCAAAACATCGCTTGAATTTCTTTCTTCAAACAAACTGATTTTTGGGAAAGATGATGCTGTTTTAAATGAAATTTTTTATAGACAAATTGACAATGAAAAAAGATTTGTTCAAAAATTCCCACAATACTCAAAAATTGTTGAACTTATCAAGAGTTTAAGAGAGTGCAAAAGTATTGAAAACTTCAAAGTTGTGCTTTTTGATATAATTGAGCAAATCAAAGAAAAGTACATTGCATTTGTCAATGAAATTGATGGTGATTTTGAATTTAAAAAGGCCAGCGAGAATGAGCAATCGTTGGAGCTTGTGTGTCAAGTTATTGAAAAACTGGCAGAGTTTGGCAGAGGACAAGTATTTTCTCTACAAGACTTTGAAGGACTCTTTGCTCTTGCTCTGTGCAGTGTCAAGGTGGAGACAATTCCGTCTTACATTGATGCAGTTTTTGTTGGTGATGTTTCAAACAGTTATTTTGCTGATGTAAAATGTTTGTTTGTTCTTGGTGCAAATGCAAAGGCAATGCCAAAATTTAGGGCAGACACGGGAATCATTGATGACGAGGATATTGCAAAATTAAGACTTAACTTTGCAATTGAGCCAGAAATCAAAATCCTTAACAGGCGCAGTAGATTGAAACTTTTTGAGTGCTTGCAGCATGCCACAGAGAAGCTTGTTGTGTGTTGTCCTGCAACATTTGAAGATAAACAAGTCGCACAATTTGTGTATGATTTGAGAACAATGTTTGGAGAAAACGTTGTCACAACTGAAGATTTAGAGCGTTTTGACAATGTAAAACTCAAAGATGTGGACAAGTTTGAAATGTTGTTGCAGCAAGTTGGATGCAAGAGCAACTTGCTTGATGCATATGCAAGATTGTTTGCAAACGGAACTCTACCTGTTGAATATGAAGGTGCACTTAGAGCAATTGTCAATGGTATGCCAAAGGATAAAAAGTATGTTTCAGTTGACAAAACAGAGGCAAAGAAATTGCTCCGAAATCATATCTCAGCTTCACAACTTGAAACTTATTTTGCATGTCCTTTTAGACATTTTGTCCAATATGAGCTTAGGATAAAAGAAAGGGAGACAATAAAACCAGACAAAAGGTTGTTTGGCAGTTTTCAGCATAGATTACTAGAACTGTTTGTTTCAAACATTGATATAAAAAATGCAAAAATTGATGACGTAGTGCGATTTTTAAACGAAAATCTGACAAACATTGCGAAAGAAATTTATGATGAGGAGCTTTTATCTCATAAGTATTTTTTAAAATACTTGCAAAAAGAAAGTACAATTATTTTGAAAAATGTTTTGCGCGAAGCAGAGTGCAGTGACTTTGTTCCAAAGCTTTTTGAAGAAAAAATTTATCAAAAATTTGATGATACATTTTTTGTTGGTTCGGTTGACAGAATTGACACTTACAAAAATTATTTCAGAATTTTGGATTACAAGACTGGAGCCCAAGCAAAAGTTAAAGATAGCCTTTTCTGTGGCAAGAAATTGCAACTATTTTTGTATGCAAAATGTATCAAAGAAAAACTTAAAATGGAATGTGCTGGAGTCTTCTATTTTAATTGCCAGACAAAATATCAAAGTTCTAGCTCAACAAACAGAATATTGCAGGGGCTTATAAAGAAAGATGATGAAATTGTTCTTGCAACCGACAAAAGACTATCTAAGTATGGATTTAAAGGTGATGTTGTTGCATTGACGCTAAAAAAAGATGCCGACAAAGAGTTTGCATTTACGGACAGAGGTGGTATTGCAGAACAAAATCTGGACAGGAGACTTGAGTATGCAGAAGAAGTTGCTCTTGGTGGATACAGAGAAATAAAAAATGGTTATATTGAGCCAAAGCCACTTGAAGGAGTTTGCGAGTATTGTCCATATCGTGCAATTTGCATGCATAGAGAGGAGTATGGCCACAGAGAGATGCCACATACCAAAGGAGAATTTTAAGAGGAAGAATGAAAGAAAAGAAAGAATTTGAAATCGAGGAACAGTCAAAAGTCCTAGAAAACAAGAAAAAGAATATGATTGTCAGTGCTTCAGCAGGCAGTGGCAAGACTTTTGTTATGATCAAATACATAACAAAACTTGTATGCGAAAAGAATGTTCCAATAAAAGATTTTGTAATTCTGACTTTTACAAAAGCTGCTGCGGCAGAAATGAAAGAGAGACTTGAAAAAAGTTTGCGCTCTCAACCAAACTCACCATATATTGTGGAACAGCTAGACAATCTTGCAACGGCAAACATAACAACAATTGATGCTTTTTATGAAAGAAATTTAAAAAAATATGCAAATTTGGTTGGACTTAATGAGAATTTTTCAATTTTGGATGGAAATTTAACAAAAAAATTGAAATATGATGCGTTTGATCTTGCTTTAAAAAATTTTTACGATCAAAATTCAGATGGTTACTTCATGCTGATTGATGTTTTCAAAAACAACAATGAAAAAGTCAGAGACATTCTTCTCAAACTTGAAGAGCTTTTGGATTCTGTCAGTGATAGAGAAAAATTTTTGGAAACGAATTTGAATAATGCGCAGGGTCTTTTTGATTGTGCACTTAACTTTTTATATGAAGATTTCAAGACTCAAATTCAAGAGGATGTAGAAAGAGTGTCAGTTCTTAAGCTAGATGAATATGAGGCCAAAGTCAAATCTTCACTAAATCCATTGTTATTTTGCAAAAATTTGTTTGAAATGGCAAAATGTGTCCAAGAGGTTATCTTGCCAAGAAAGCCGTTAAAAAAACAAATTGGTGATGATGCTTCAGAAATTCTTGACAATATTTTGGGAAATATAAAAGATGTTATTAAAAGCATTTTGCAACTTGGCCTACTGGATGAAAACAATGTTGAATATCAAAGAAATGGTCTTCTTGAAAAAACACTGCTTGAGTTATATTTGGAGTATGACAAAGTTTCGCAAGGAATGAAAGCTGCTCGAAATGCATTGACTTTTGCAGATTTATCAAAGTATATGACGAGCCTGTCTGAAAAAACCAATTTGTTTGAAAATATAAAATATGTGTTTGTCGATGAGTATCAAGACACAAACAAAATTCAAGCTAGAATCATCAAAAATATTGCAAAAAACAGCAATTTTGTGGCTGTCGGTGATGTAAAACAGGGGATTTATGGTTTTAGACTAGCAAGTTGTGAAACCTTTTTGGAGGATGTAGAATCTTTTGAAAATGACGAAAACTCAACGGTAAATTATCTTAAAGAGAATTTCCGTTCAAATCAAAAAGTTTTGGATTTTGTAAATAGTATTTTTCAAGTGTGTATGACGGAAAACTCAACAGGTGTGGATTACAAGGGTAATGCAATGCTTCATGCCTTCAATGATTTTGTAGAAGATGAGCACAAAGCAGTAACGATTCATCTTATCAAGCCTGATGAAGAAAAAATAGAAGCACTGCCAAAGGTTTATAGCGTCAAAGAAGCTACTACAAAAGTTGAACTTTCTGATTTGAAACAAATTTTGGATATAAAAAATCAAATTTTTCAGGTTAGAGGCTCAAAAATTTATGATGGTGGAGTCTTGAGAGATTGTCAATATGGCGACATTGCAATTTTGTCAAGAAACAGAACTGAACTATTCAACAATTTGGCAATGTATCTTCAAGAAAGCGGAATCCCCGTTTATGCAAATTCAAAGAAGAAACTCTTGGATGAGGTTGAAATCAATGTTGTGTTAAATTTCTTAAAAATTGCGCTTAATCTAGATGATGACATTGCTCTGCTGTCAGTTTTGCTCTCACCATTTGGTGGTTTTGAATTGGCAGAAATAATTGAGGTAATGGATGGAAGAACACTACACGAAATTGTAAAGGAAAATGAAAAATTTAAACCCGTAATTGAAAAAATCCAACATTTTGAGAAACAAATGATGCTTTACGGGGCAAAAGTTGCACTGAAGAAGATGTTTGACGAGAGTGGATATTTTGCGTATTTAAACATTAAACCAAATCATGCAGAGTTAAACACATTTGTCAAAATCTTTTTGCAACAAATTGATGAAAGTGGATTTGCTTTTGATTTGCCTGGGTTAATAAATTATTTTGAAAATGTTGAAATTGATGTTTCGGGTGTGGGCGGCAATGATGATTGTGTGATTATGGACACAATTCATGGAAGCAAGGGCTTGGAGTATCCTGTTGTGTTCTTGATTGGCTGTGACAAACCTGTGGTTGATGGTGAAAGAAAGGAAAATCACGATGTCAAGGTGGATGAAAGGTTTGGTTTTTCATTGAAATATTTTGACACAGAGAGCAATGAAAATGCTATAAGTGTAAGAATGAAAGCTAGCATGATTTCTGCATATCACAAAAATTTTGTTGAAGAACTGATGATTTTCTATGTTGCGCTCACAAGAGCTAAAAACAGGCTTTATTTGTTTGGAAATTATAATGAAAACATTTTCAAAAGATACAATTTATTTTCTTGCAAGAGCTATTTTGATTGGATTTTCTATGCTCTTGGAGATATGAAGAAAGCTTTAAAAGAGAATGACACATTTGTGACAGATGATTTGCTTGCATGTGTGATAGATGATGTTGTTGAAAAGAGAATTGAAGTTTGCAAAGCAGAAAGAAATGTTGAGTATAACCCTGAACTAGCAAAGAAAATTGAAGATTACTTAAATTTTGAATATAAATATGACGACAAACTTAATTTCAAATTAAAAGAAAGCGTCACAGAACTCAACAATAAAAATGATGAAGAAAAAATTGCAAAATATTCAAATGAAAATTTTCAGTTTGGTGGTGCTGGTGTTGAAATAGGAAATGCATATCACTTGGCTTTAAAAATCTTGGATTTTGACAAAATAGATTCTGTGGATGACATTCAGGCACAACTGGAAAAAAGTACAGAAATTTCTGAAGATGATTTACGACTTTTAAATATGGATTTGCTCTTAAAAAATATTCTTATCCTTAAACAGTTGACAGATGAGGGGATTTGTTATAAAGAAAGAGAATTTATTATGAAAGAAAAATTGTGCAATTTGTTAGAAAACGTGTCATTTAAAGATGAAATTATGGTGCAAGGAATTGTTGATTTGTTTGTTGTAAAAGAAAAGAAGGTGTGTTTGATTGATTATAAATACTCAAATTCTACAAGTGAAAATTATCTTGTAAATAAATACAAAAATCAACTTAAATTCTACAAAATGGCAATAGAAAATGCACTCAATTTGCATATAGACGACATATATTTGCTGTCGCTCAAGCAAGCAAAACTTATCAAAGTATCACTGTAAAACCAATGTTTTTTGTGGAGAAAAAACGAATTTTATGTTCGCTTTTTCTCTTTTTATTTTACGGACGAAAAATTGTTTGAAAAATATTTAAAAAATTATTAAAAAATGTTAGTAAATATTTTTTTGATTGTGATATACTAAAAACGAAATATAGGAGGGATTATGAATTCATTGTCTTTAAGCATTGTGAACAACGTGATAAACTTTTTGACAACAATGGTAAACAAGCTTGGTATTGACTTGATTTTTATCGTTGGTGTGGCAGTTGAGTTTTTGTTTGTTTTGTTCTTTTTGTTTAAGACCGGATCCTCATATGAGGTTTCTTTAAACAGAGCACTTGACAAACTTAACTATTGGCTTTTCCAAAAAAAGCATGTCACGGAAAATAATATAAGAGAGCTTAATGTACTTTTCAAGACAAAAGCACCAAAAAGGCTTACATATTATTGGCATCAATATGTTTTGTTTAGGGAAGGGGCACCATCAAGTTATTTTTCAACAGACAATTTGATTGAAAAACCTACAAAGACAAGCACATATAAATCTGACATCAAAAAATTGACTTGGTTTACTGCTACTTGGGTTGGAATTATTGCTGCCGCATCGTTGCTTTTCCAATTGCTTGAAGGAACGCCTATCACAGCATATGCTGTTGTGACCGCATTCCTTATGGGTTTGGTTGTATTTTTGATTGGTGGAATATTTGTCCTCTTTATGAATGCAAGAAGAAACAGCGTGCTCAACTCATTATATCAAAATGTAAATTTGTTTGACAGATTTATGGACAATGCTTGCGTAGAACTTCCATCATATATTGACTATCAAATTTTGTTTACTCCAACAGAAATTGAAAAAGGTCAACCAGTGCTTCGTGAGTTCTTGGATTTCAAAGCAAGAAAAGAAAAGGAAGAATTCAACAAGGCAAAAGAAGAGCAGGTGGAGTATATTACATACGATTTCAGCTCAACCGGTGTTGATGGCTCAATTGTTCTTGAAAGAGCAATGAGAGAGAGTGAGCTCTTCTTGAAGAGAAAAGAAAAGTTGTTGGTTCAAATTTCACAGCTCGAAGCAGAACTTGAATCAAGAAAGAAAAACTTTGATAATGTTCAAAGAGATTCTCAAACAAAGATCCAAGCATCAAAAGAAAATATTCAAAGACTTCGTCAGATGCAAGAAGAAACAACAAACAGAATTGAAAGTAACTATTATAGAAAACAACAAACACAAGAAGCTGCAAAACAAGAGCAGTTGGAACAAGAGTTTGAACAACAAAGAGCAAAGTATTTGCTTGAAAAAGGCGAATGTGAAGAGGAAATCAAAAAGCTTAATGAAGAGCTTGAGAAATATCGTGCTGGTGTAGAACAAGCAATGCTCAATGAATACAAAACATTCTTTGACAAGTTCTGTCATAGTGCAGAAAAAGTTGTTGCAAAAGTTTTTGATGAAAAAATGGCAAACATGAAAGCCGAAAAAGAACAAGACCAACAAAAACTTATCGAACTTGAACTTAAGCTTAAAAATCGTCCAGAAGGTGGCGAGGCAGCTGTTCCACAAGGGCAGTATGATGCTGAAGGAAATTATGTTTACGCAGATGGAACATTCTATGACAAAGATGGAAATTTCCATGATGCTGAAGGAAATGTTTACAATCAGGAAGGACAGCTTCTTGAAAAAGCTGCAAAGAAAGAAGACAAACAATTTATTGATTTGGATGAACTTGATGCATTTGAGTTTATGACGGATGTCAGCCAAAAAGATGACATTTATGATGTAGCAGAAAATGTTGTAAAAGATGTGGACAAAGACAATGACATTGATCTTATCAACAGCGGAAAGAACACTGCTCCAGCAGAAGAAGAACATGAGGAGAAAGCTCCAGTAAAAGCCGAGTTTGAAGATTTCTCTCTTGAAAAAGAGAAAGAAGAACCAAAGCATGAGGAGCCAGCTCCAGAACCAGCCCCAGAAGTTGAGGAGGAACCTGAAGAAGAACCTGCTGAAGAACCTGAGGAAGAGGAAGATTTCGAAGAGGAAGAAGTAGAACCTGAAGAAGACTACATTGAAGAAAAGCCAAGAAGAAAAGCTGGCAGACCTAGAAAAATTGTCAAAGAAGAAGAGGTTCCAGTAAAGAAAGTTGGCAGACCTAGAAAAACACCTGCACCAGCAGAGCCAAAGAAAAAGGTGGGCAGACCAAGAAAGGTTGCTGCACCTGTTGTTGAAACAAAAAAGAAGGTTGGCAGACCTAAAAAAGTTACAAAAGTAGCAAGTGTACAAGCAAGAAAACCTGGTCGTCCAAAAAAACAAGCTCAACCTGCAGCGCCAACCAAGAAAGTTGGTAGACCAAGAAAAGTTACACAGCCGGCGCCAAAACCTGTGATAGAAAAGAAGAAGCCTGTTGGTAGACCTAAAAAAGTCACTCCAAAGGCCGAAGAAAAACGTGGTAGAGGCAGACCTAAAAAAGAAACTCTCAATGAAATCAACAGACGTCTTTCAGAGGAAGAATCAAAACTTGCTCAAATGAGAAAGCTTTTGAATAGAGAGTTGCAAGATGCCATGAGTGATGTTGAAACAAACAAAGTTGACAAATCTCAAAACAGAAGAAACCAAATTATGAAAGAGATTGACAAACTTCAAGCAGAAGCTCAAAAGGCAATGAGAACAAACCAATCTCAGGAAAAGATGGCAGAAATCAATGAGAAACTTGAAAAACTTCTCAACGAAATTAAGTTATTAAGCTAATTTGAGAGTGACGAACATAAAAAAATCCGACAAAACTGTCGGATTTTTGTTTATTTATTTTTAGAATGGCCAATTCAAAAGATCTATCCAGCCTTTTCCAAGTCCAATGCCAAGCATTACGAGAGATGCCGTCATTGCAAGAAGACCAATCAAAAAGAAAAATCTTTTTGAACGTTTGTTTCCTGCTGCTCTATTATACCCGCCGGTAAACAAAAATGCAAGAGACACGAAATAAATCATAAGGGTGAGTGTCATATAAGAGCTTAAATATTTTGTGGCAACACTTGTGATAAAAAGTGCCGCAAAGCCAAGGGCAAGAATACTAAATAAAACACCAAAAATAATATTTATTCTGCGAGCTTTATCCATAACAAACTCCTTTTTATATAAATATGATATATTTTTCAAAAAAATATGTCAAACAAAATTCAGTTTTCAGAAAAATCAGGGACAAACAGTTCACTTGCGCTATCAAAATCTTGCACATAACCATTTGAAAATTCAAGGTTTTCAAGATGAGTCAAAACCGCTTTATATTCAATTGGATTAAGTTTTCTGTCAAGTTTGCTTTTTCCATTTGGTGTAAATTGACTCATGATACTGATTTTTCGATTTGGGAAAAAATCGTTTAATATATCAAGTATCTTAAGAGAATTGTTTACATATCCAGGTAGCACCAAATGTCTGATTACAACCCCTTGTTTCATAAAATCATTTTCCAAAACATCGGGTTTGAGTTTGCACATCTGTTTAAGTGCTGGAAGTGCTGCAGAGAAGTAGTTTGGGCATTTTGAAAATTGTTTGCCAAGTTCATCATCAGCATATTTTAAATCCGTCAAAAAGACATCTACAAACTTGCTCACCATGTCTATATTTTCTACTGTTTCGTAGCCATTTGTGTTCCAAACAACAGGGGTATGTTTTTTGATTTTTGAAAATGCTTTTTCAAGTGCAACTGAAAAGTGTGTTGGAGTGATAAGGTCAATTGAAGAGTGAGAATCTTGATTTTCTTCAATAAGTTTTACAAACTCGTCAATCGAGTATTCTTTTCCAACACCACCACGAGAAATATCATAGTTTTGACAATAGTCACAGCGCAAGTTGCAGCCAGAGAAAAAGATGGCAAGAGATCCGTTGATTCCAGTTATACAAGGCTCTTCCCATTGAAAATTTTTGATTGTTTTTGCAATCTTGATTGTGTCATGCTCATTGCAAAATCCAACTTGCAAGTTTCTATTGATTTTGCATTGTCTAGGGCATATATTGCAAAGAGTTTGATTTTTCATATCAACATTTTAACACAATAAGCAGAAATTTCAAAGAAATCACGCTTTTTTGCAAATGCTAGACAAACATGCGTAAATATGTTATAATATGGCATGTCAATAAATAAAAAAGAAAAATTGTTGACTAGAAAGGAGAACTATTTTGGACTATCCCAGTTTGCTTTTAGTGGCAACATTTAATTATGCGCATGGGCTTTTGATTGCTCTTATTGTTTTTTTGCTCGTAGGTTCAGCATTCTTTTCAATGAGCGAGACGGCATACAACTCTATGAATGTTTTAAGAATTCGCTCTATGGCAGAAAACAAAGTCAAGGGCGCAAGAAGAGCTTTGTACATTGCAGAACACTCTGACAGAGCACTTACCACAATTCTTGTTGGAAACAACATTGTAAACATTTTGGCGACAACCCTTTGTGCATATATTTTGTCAAGTTTTATCAGCAGCGCAACGCTCTACAACATTTTAAACACTGTTGTTATGACAATCATCATTTTGATTACGGGTGAGATTTTGCCAAAAGCATATGCAAAAGCACATCCAGAGACGGTTGCAATCAAATTTTCTGGTTTTATGTATGTGTTTATGAAGTTGTCTTATCCATTTGTGATTGCATTTTATGGACTTCAAAAACTCTTTACAAAACAAACAGCAAAAAATGAGTCAAATGTGACTGTTACTGAAGATGAGCTTGAAGACATCATTGACACAATGCAAGAAGAGGGTGTGCTTGAAAACAATGAAAGCGACATTATTCAAGGAGTACTCAAAATCAAAGAAGTGACCGTTGAAAACATTATGACACACAGAGTTGATGTTATCTCATTGGCACTTGATGCAACAGAAAACGAAATTGAAAAAACATTTACTGAAAACAAATATTCAAGAATTCCAGTTTACAAAGACACAATTGACAACATTGTTGGTATTTTGAATTATAAAGATGTTTTTGAGGCAAAACTAACAGGTAAAAAGATAAATATAAAAAATGTTATGGCAAAGCCTCTTTTCACCGCAGAAAACACAAATGTTGATACACTTATCAGAGAAATGCAAAAAAAGAGAAGTCATATGGCAATTGTTTTGGATGACAATGGTGGTGTATCAGGTATTGTAACCCTTGAAGACTGCGTTGAGACTGTTTTTGGGGAAATATATGATGAAACTGACGAAGATGAGAAAGAACCAATTTTTGAAAAAGTTGGAGAGAATGAATATAAAATTGATGCTGATATGAGTGTCGAAGACTTGTTTGAAAAATTGGGAATAGAAAATCTTCCAGAAGACCAGTATCAACAATTAAATTCATTTGTTTTTGGGCTTTCTGAAGAAGTGCCATCAATTGGAGAAAAGCTTACATATGACACAGTTGATGAAATTATTGATGATGAAGGCAATTTGACTAGAAAAAATATCAGAATGATTTTTACTGTTACAAAATTGGAAGATCACAGAATTGAAATGGTAAATTTGCAAATCATAAATTTGGATGATGAAGAGAAAGATGAAGAGAAAAAAGACTAAATATCTTTTTTCTTTTTTATTGTATTTTGTGCGCAAATATGGTAGAATAGACCTGTTAGGAGATTGAAATGAACGAACAAAACATAATCAAACCACATTTGGTAAAACCTATGCTTGAAAAAGTTGTTTTTGAGAGATTGGGTTTTCCTGCAGCAAATGCTGTGATAAATATAAAGCCTGTTGACACAATTGATGTTAGAAAGGTGTCAGAAGAGATCGTGAAGGTAACTTTGACAAGAGAACTGGAAATTCAACCAGTAAATCTTTTGAAACTTGCTGTGACAATGAGTGTTGACATTCCTGTTGATTCAATTGAATTTGGACAACTTCCGGACCCAAAAGAATTTATCAGAAACAGCCAACCTGTAAGGATTTTGACATCATATGTTTCAAACATAATCACAAACATGTCTATGAATACAATTCTTGGACCAATTGTGACACCACCAAATTTGCAAGAATAAGGCTTTTTGCCTTTTATGCGGGTGTAGTACATCGGTAGTATGTGAGCTTCCCAAGCTTAAGAGACGGGTCCGACTCCCGTTACCCGCTCCATTTTTTTAAAAATACTTAAAGATAATTTAGCAAAATAAACAAAAGCGAGCTAAATGCTTGCTTTTTTTTTATAATCTGCTATAATAATTCAGACTAATTTGGTAGGAATTAAAATTTCTGTCAAAAATTATTTAATGGAGAATATATGAAAAACCTTTTAGAAATCAAAAATCTTTCTGCAAAAGTGGAAGATAAACAAATTTTAAACAAACTCAACCTTGAGATTAAAAAGGGCGAGATTCATGTCATCATGGGACCAAATGGGGCAGGCAAAAGTACACTTGCAAATGTGATTTTCAACAATCCTGCATATACCAAGACAAACGGAAAGATTTTGTTTGATGGAAATGATATTACAAACGCAAAAGTAGACGAGATTGCTCGTCTTGGTGTTTTTATGTCATTTCAAACCCCAGAAGAGATTGCTGGAGTAAGTGTTTTCAACTTTATCAAAACAGCAAAGTCAAAGGTTGACAATAAAAATGTAAATTACTTTGACCTCAAGGAAGAAATGGAGAAAAACGCAAAAAGTCTCAAAATGAAAAACGAGATGATAAATCGTGACCTAAATGTCGGTTTCTCTGGCGGAGAAAAGAAGAAAAATGAAATCTTGCAGATGCTTGAGTTAAATCCAAAGCTTGCGATTTTGGACGAAACAGATTCAGGACTTGATGTTGATGCAATAAAAATTGTGTCAAAGGGCATTGAAATGTTCAAGAATGAAACAAATGCAGTGCTTATTATCACGCACTCAACAAAAATCTTACAGAAGTTGAAAGTTGACAAGGTTCATATTCTTGTTGATGGAAAAATTGTGTATACAGGCGACGCAACACTTGCAAAAGAGATTGAAGAAAATGGTTATGACAAGTTTAAGGCAGGTGTGTGATGTCAAAGACACAACTTGAAGAAATAAATCAAAATATCTATGACTTCAAGAACGCTGACAACTATGATTTTAAAATGGAAAAAGGGTTGTCGGAAAAAATTGTCAGAGATATTTCAAAACAGAAGAAAGAACCAAAATGGGTGCTTGAATTGAGATTGAAAGCACTCGAAATTTACAATAAACTCGATTTGCCAACATGGGGTCCAGATTTGAGCGAACTTAAGATGGATGAGATTTCAACTTATGTGAGACCAAAAACAGACTTAAAAACAAAGTGGGAAGATGTGCCAACAGAGATAAAAGACACTTTTGACAAACTTGGCATCCCAAAGGCAGAGCATGAGTATCTTGCTGGCGTTGGTGCCCAATATGATAGTGAAGTCGTTTATCATTCCATCAAAGATGCTCTTTTGAAACAAGGAGTGATTTACACAGATTTTGACAGTGCCATAAGAGAGTATCCGGAGCTTGTGAAAGCATATTTTTCAAAGTGCGTGCCACTTTCTGATCACAAATTTGTTGCATTGCACTACGCAGTGTTTAGCGGTGGCAGTTTTGTGTATGTACCAAAAGGAGTTCAGCTTGAAATGCCATTGCAGTCATATTTTAGATTAAATTCCCCAGAGAGTGGACAATTTGAGCACACGCTTATTATTGTTGATGAGGGGGCAAGCTTACACTTTATAGAGGGGTGCAGTGCACCAAAATATAACAAAGTTAATTTGCATGCTGGGTGCGTGGAACTTTTTGTCAAAGAAAACGCGTCACTTCGTTATTCCACAATCGAAAACTGGTCACGCAATATGCTAAACCTCAACACGAAGAAGGCTATTGTTGAAAAAAATGCTAAAATGGAATGGATTTCTGGTAGCTTTGGTAGCAGAATTTCAATGCTCTATCCAATGAGTATTTTGAAGGGAGACAATGCAAAAACTGAATATACTGGGATTTCATTTGCAGGTGCCGGACAAAACCTTGACACAGGATTTAAGGTGATACATGTCGGCAAAAACACTTCAAGTTTGATTAATTCTCGCAGCATTTCAAAAAATGGGGGAATTGCAACATATAGAAGTTTGGTAAGCATTTTGCCAAACGCAACAAACTCACGTTGCTCTGTAACATGTGATGGACTTATGCTTGATGACCTGTCACGCAGTGACACTGTGCCTGTAAACAATGTTGAAAATGGTCAAGTTGAGTTTTCTCATGAAGCAAAAGTGGGAAAGATTAGTGAGAAAGCAATATTCTATTTGATGAGCAGAGGTCTTTCTGAAGATGACGCAAAGGCACTTATTGTAAGAGGTTTTGCAAATCCTGTTTCAAAAGAACTCCCTATTGAATATGCAGTAGAAATGAATAGACTGATAAATTTGGAATTGGAGGGGTGCATAGGATGATAAGAATAAACAGAACACCATATCCAACTTCAAAAAATTATGGTATAAATGACATCGAAATTGATGAGAAAATTTTTGATAAAAAAATTGAGCAATTTGATGGTTTTGAGATAAAAAATACTTCCGAAATCAAATTTTTAGATGTTTTTGCAGAGAAAAAACAAGACAAATCAAACTTTTTAGCCCAAAACATTGAGCAAAAATGCAATTGCTCAAAAACTCTTGAGATTCAATCCAACACACAAGAGCCTTTACAATTATGTTTTGTGTTTGACAAGAAAAATCAGAATTTAGTTGAAAAAACATATATAAAAGTTTTGCCTGGAGTAGACGCTCAAGTAGTGTTGAAATTTGTTGGAGACTTTGAATCTTTGCATAATGGTCAAATCAACTTGATTTGCGAAGAAAACAGCAAAGTTGAGTTTGTGGCATTGTTTGACATGGGGAAAGGCTCAAACAACTTTGTTTCATTTAGCGTAAGTGCAAAAGAAAACTCTGAAGTTGAGTTTTATATTGCTGATTTTTCAGGCGAAAACTCAATTCAGCGTTTTCAATCACAGCTTTTGGGTGACAATGCAAGATGTGATCTCAATGTTATGTATCTGGCAGATAAGAAAAGCGTGCTTGATCTAAATCTTTATCAGCAGATTTTTGGTAAGAGTTGTAAGGCGATTATTGAATCTGTTGGAGCTCTTGATGGAGAGGCAAGGAAAAACTTTAAGGGCACAATTTCCTTTGAAAAAGGATGCAAGAAAAGTTGTGGAGAAGAGAGCGAATTTTGTATGATGCTTTCGGACGCAGCAAAATCAAAAGCACTTCCAATGCTTCTTTGTGGAGAAGAAGATGTTGAAGGTACACATAGCACAGCAATTGGCAGAATTGACGAAAAACAACTTTTTTACATCATGTCAAGAGGATTGTCTTATGAGGAGGCCTTAAAACTTGTTGTAAAGGCAAAGTATAATGTTTTTGTTTCAAAGCTTTTTGACGAAGATTTGAAAAAAGAAATTTTAGAAAAAATTGATAGGAAATTTGAGTATGAAGAAAATTAGTGAAATTAAAAATGAATTTGCAATTTTGCAAAGTGATGTGGTTTATTTGGATAGTGCAGCAACTTCACAAAAACCACAATGCGTGTTGGATGCAATGCAAGAGTATTATAAAAATGCAAATGCCAACCCAAATCGTGCGGCATATTCTCTTGGCGTTATAGCGACAGAAAAGTATGAAAAGGCGCGAGAGAAAGTTGCAAGATTTCTTAATGCAAAATTTTCTGAAGAAATTATCTTTACAAAAAATGCAACTGAAGCTCTAAATTTGATTGCGTACTCTTATGGATTTTACAATTTGAAACGTGGAGATGAGATTATCCTTTCAATCATGGAACATCACAGCAATCTTGTGCCATGGCAACAGGTTGCAAAGACAAAGGGAGCGAAATTAAAGTATCTATATTTAAACAAGAATTTTGAGATTGATGACGATGAGATTGACAAAAAATTGACTCCGAAAACAAAAATTGTGTGTGTTTTAAGTGCTTCAAATGTGCTCGGGACAAAAAACAATATTGAAAAGATTGCTCGAAAAGCACACTCAGTTGGAGCTGTTGTGATTGCCGATATCACGCAAAGCGTTGCACATGAAAAATTTGATGTTCAGAAAACAGACATTGACTTTGCTGCTTTTTCAGCTCACAAGATGTATGGTCCAATGGGAATTGGTGTTTTATATGGTAAGAAACAATTGCTTGAAAATATGAATCCATTTTTGATGGGTGGAGACATGATTGAGTATGTTTATGAGCAAGATACAACTTTTGCCGCATTGCCAAACAAGTTTGAAGCTGGCACACAAAATGTTGCTGGTGCAATTGGACTTGCAAGAGCAATTGATTTTGTAAATGAAATTGGCTACAAAAACATTGAAAAGCATGACAAGGAGCTTTGTTTGTATGCCAGAAAAAAATTGGAGAAATTGCCATACATTGAAATTTATGCTCCAAAAGGATGTATAAGCTCTGTTTTGTCTTTCAATGTCAAGGGGCTACACCCACATGATGTTGCATCACTTTTAGATGCAGATGGAATTTGTGTGAGAGCTGGCAATCATTGTGCACAGCCACTTTTGAGGTTTTTGAAAATGGACAGCACAGTCAGAATAAGTTTTGGAGTGTACAACACCAAAGAGGATATTGACAAACTTTCAAATGCACTTGAAAAAATTTATGGAAAATTCTCAAAGTATATCAAGGAGTAATTTATGGGTGATTTTGATGAAATTTACAATGAGCTGATCATGGAGCATAGCATGAACAGTCAAAATAAGCATGATTTAAAAAAGCCTACTGCGTGCCTTTTGGGACACAATCCAAATTGTGGTGACGAAATAAAACTTGAAGTGATTTTGAAAGACGACATTATTGTTGATGCCGCATTTTCTGGACATGGATGTGCGATTTCTCAAAGCTCGACATCAATACTTATTGATACTCTTCGTGGAAAGACAAAGACGCAGGCAAAAAAGATTATCGCAATCTTTATGAAAATGATAAAAAGAGAAAAAATCACTTCCGCAGAGAGAAAATTGCTTGGAAATGCCGTTGCCTTTGAAAATATTTCAAACATGCCAGCCAGAGTGAAATGTGCACTTTTGTCTTGGCACACAATGGAAGAAATTTTGAAGTAAAACTCTTACATTTCTTGACATAACCAACAAAAAAAGAGTATAATTGTGTGTATTTTACGGGGTGGCAAAAAAATGTTATACAATAAAAAAAAGAGACTTGTAAAAGAGTTGGCAAACGTTTTTGAGAATGTCTCTATTGCAGATAAGAACGGAAAGATCTTTTACTTTAAAAATGGCAAGGTACTGTCAGAAAATGTTAAAGATAAGGAGCAACTTGCAGAAATTTGTTTTAAACTTGAAAACAAAAACAGTAGCACAAATTTTTTGTGGCTTGACGGAATGTTCAAACAAAACTTTTCAAAAGTGATTGTCTTGGGAAAAGAACCAGTTCTTGCATCTTTTAGTGTTTCAACAAAAGAGACTTTTGGAAAAAATGTATCAAACAAGCACAGCACAATCAAAGCAGTTATGGACCATGATACAAGATTGTATAAGGATAGTTTGACTGATACATACAACAAATTGTATTTGTCAGATTTTTGGAAAAACAAATGTGTTAATGCTGTGGCAATGATTGATGTTGATGATTTCAAACAGATTAATGACAATTATGGACATATGATGGGTGATATTGTTTTGAGAAGAATCGCATCAACAATCAAATTCTGTGTTTCCGAATTTGGAAAGGTAGTTAGATTTGGTGGAGATGAGTTTGTTGTTTTGTTTGACCATATAAACAAAGAAAAGTTAGGAGTGATATTACGTAATATTTCTGATGAAATTGCAAACATAAAAATTGAAAATCTTACATCAAAAACTTCAGTAAGTATTGGTGTTGTTTATGGAAATGGAGAAGTATACGATTTTATTAATCGAGCCGATTGTGCCATGTATAAAATGAAAAGATCACAAGAAAAAAAATAACAATAAAACACATTTTTCGATATGTGTTTTTTTGTTTGTTGTCACAAAAACTTTACTTTTTTCGTTGGTGACTTTATAATGGTTTTAGAATGAAATTTAGATGCAAAAAGGAGCAAAACAAAATGAAAATAAAACCTTTGTTTGATAGAGTTGTGATTTTGCCTAAAGATGCAGAAAAAGAGACAAAGAGTGGGATTATTCTTCCAACAGCATCTGCAGAAAAATCTCAGGTTGCAACAGTTGTTGCAGTCGGAGAAGGCGGACTTGTTGATGGAAAAGAGACAAAAATGCAACTCAAAGTTGGTCAAGAAGTTTTGTATGCAAAATATAGCGGAACAGAATTTTCTTTGGACGGCAAAAAATATATTGTTTTGAAACAGACAGATGTTTTGGCTGTTTTAGAGTAAAGGAGAAGTTATGGCAAAGAAAATATTGCAAGGAGAAGAGGCAAGAAAAAGTTTGGAAGCTGGTGTAAATAAGCTTGCAAACACGGTCAAAATCACACTTGGACCAAAAGGAAGAAATGTTGTGCTTGGCAAAAAGTATGCTCTTCCACTTATCACAAATGATGGTGTGACCATCGCAAAAGAAATTGAACTTGCTGATCCATTTGAAAATATGGGTGCAGAACTTATCAGAGAGGTGTCTGTCAAAACAAATGATGTTGCAGGTGATGGAACGACCACAGCCTGTGTTTTGGCACAAGCAATCATAAGAGAGGGACTGAAAAACTTTACTGCTGGGGCAAATCCAATTGTTTTGAAAAAAGGAATTTTCAAGGCGGTTGAAGTTGCTGTTGAGGAGCTTCAAAAACTTTCAAAACCAGTTTCAAGTTCAAAAGACATTGAGCAGGTTGCAAGCATTTCTGCAGGGGATGAGAAGGTAGGAAAACTTATTGCAGAGGCAATGGACAAAGTTGGAAGTGATGGAGTGATCACTGTCGAAGAGTCTCAAACAATGCAGACAGAACTTTCTGTTGTTGAGGGTATGCAGTTTGACAGAGGCTATCTGTCACCATACATGAGCACAAATATGGAAAAGATGATTGCAGAGCTTGACAGTGCATATATTTTGATTACGGACAACAAAATTTCAAGCTTAAACGAAATTTTGCCTATTTTGGAACAAATAGTAAAAGTTGGCGGAAAACTTTTGATTGTTGCAGATGATGTTGAAGGTGAGGCTTTGACAGCGCTTATCTTAAACAAACTGCGTGGCTCACTTTCTGTTGTTGCTGTAAAAGCACCAAGCTTTGGTGACAAGAGAAAGGCGATGCTTCAAGATCTTTCAATTTTGACCGGTGCGACACTTGTTTCAAGTGAGCTTGGAGTTGAATTTGCAAACCTTACACTTGACGACCTTGGAAGGGCCAAGATGGTGAGAGTGGACAAAGACAACACGACAATTGTTGAAGGTGCTGGAGATAAAAAAGAAATTGCTGCAAGAGTAAAACAAATCAAAGATCAACTTAAAGAGACCACAAGTGAGTATGAAAGAGAAAAGTTCTCTGAGAGACTTGCAAAACTTGCAGGAGGCGTGGCAGTAATCAAAGTTGGTGCAGCAACTGAAGTTGAGATGAAGGAGAAAAAACTTCGCATTGAAGATGCTTTGTCAGCTACAAAAGCCGCTTCAGAAGAGGGAATTGTTCCAGGTGGTGGCGTTGCACTTTTGAAAACAACACCAGCAATCAAGGGCCTTATCGAAACTCTTTCAGGTGACGAAAAGACTGGTGCAAGCATTGTGCTTAAGGCGGTTGAAGAGCCAATCAGACAAATCGCAACAAATGCAGGCATCGATGGCGGAGTTGTTGTAAACAAGATTTACGAAAATCTTGACAAAAACGCATATGGTTATGACGCATTAAACAATGAGTTTGTTGATATGATAAAGAAAGGCATTTTGGACCCAACAAAAGTGGCAAGGTCAGCCCTTCAAAATGCTGCATCAGTGTCTGCAACACTGCTCACAACAGAGGCACTTGTTGTTGAAATTGACGAGAAAAAGGCAGAAAATCAGGAAGAAAATTATTAAAAAGAGCACAAAAAGCATGACAGATGAGCCATGCTTTTTTTTATTTTTAGTATAAAAATAAACAAAAGAATTTGACAATTTTCTCACTTTTTTGGTATTGTAAATGTGAGAAAAGAGCAATGCTCTACATTTTTGCGTGCAACAAAACACAAAATAAGAGGGGAAAGATATGAAGAAATGGCTTCTTGCACTTATGGTTTGTCTGTCTTTTGCCAGCCTCACGGCAGGTCTTATTTTGCTGCCACAAACAATCAATGCAGTTTATCATAGAGAAGAAGAGGAGCAAAAAAACAATAACGAACAAACTGAGGATGCAGCCACAACCACATACTTTTCAATCAATTTGAATGGTGGAACAGGTTATTTTGGAACGGATTATAATGAATTTGACCAATCTACTGCATATATTGATAATGAAACATATGTAAATGGGTCTAAATCATTTTATATGTCATCATGGGGATATCTCTATTATCGCAGTGTAAGTAGATCTGGCGCCTCAGGTTCTCCATCATGGTCTTACAGTGGTTGTACTCGTGATTATAATTTTTCTTTCAGGAATTTTATATTCAGGTTCAAGATTAACTCCGGTGCCACATCTGTAAGTGTTACGGCAACGTGGACAATAACAACATACACAGTTACATACGACTACAATGGTGGCTCTCTGAATGGGTCCTCTTCCACAACACAAACAGTTTACAAAGATTCGTCTTATGGTTCGTATTCAACGCCGCCACAACCAACAAGAGCTGGTTACACTCTTAAAGGTTGGTCAGTAAACTTGGCGACGACAATTAATTACTCTGCATCCTCAGCCACAAGATGGGAAAGCGGAGCCTTGTCAGTGACTCCAGGTCACTATTACACCCTTGCAGCAATGTGGTATAATGGAAGAAAGTACGTCAGTCTAAAAACGAGAGGATTTATCGTCAATGGTAGCGATGTAAAGACTGGTAAGTATGAAGTAGCAAGTGGAGTTTATTCGATTAAGGCGTATGTTGATGTTTCATCTTCGACATCGGCGAGTGAACTTTTGTCAAAACTTTCAGTGACAATACGTCATATGGACAGTAGCGGAAATATCGAATATATTCCTGTTTCACAAATTGCATCAAAAACAATCATAGTCAACAGGAGCCATACACTGATTGCAAATTGGAGTACAGGGGAAAATCCTTATTCAATTATTTTGAACGCTGGCACTCATGCTGGTAGTGCAACAGCAGTAAGCAATGTACAATACAACGGTACAGTTCCATCTCTTCCTACACCATCAGTTGATGCTGGTTATGCGTTTAGTGGATGGTATACATCATCAAGTGGGGGATCAAGGATTTCTGCAGGAACAACTTTCAATGAATATGCAATTAGTGGCTCATGGGATCATTCTAATCACACATTAACACTATATTCTCAAGCATCAGAAGCTTATTACACAATCACACTTGACAAAAATGGTGGAACAGGAGGTTCTTCCTCTGTTTACGCAAGGTACTTGTCATCAAGTTTATACTCAGATACAAGTGGCACAACCACAACACCATCAGCACCATCATACACAGGATATACATTTGGAGGATGGACAACGAGTGGTGGAACATTGGTTATATCGTCATCAGGTGCACTTCAGGCAAGTGTGTCAGGTTATACAAATTCAAGCAAACAATGGACAAAAACAGACGGTGCAACACTCAAAGCAAAATGGACGGCAAAGAAATATGCCATAACACTGAATGTGAACGGTGCAACAAGTGGCTCAAACAAGACGATTTATGCACAATATAATTCAAGCTCACTTTATGCAAATGGCACACAAGGGGATACAAGCGTTGCATCTATCACAAACCCAACAAGGACAAATTACAGCTTCAAGGGTTGGTCGACAAGCTCTTCACTTGGCTCTGGGACAATAGTCATCAACACAGGAAAAAATCTTGTTGAAAGCACAGAATACACAAACGGTGCAAAAAATTGGACGAAAGATGCATCTGATACAATAACCCTGTATGCATGTTGGGAGCCGGTTTCAAGGACTGTCAAAGTAAATTTGAGAAAAGTAACTACTACTGGAAGCGCAAGTTCAGGATGGGACAATGCCACACCTTTCTATGTAAATTACACAAAGGCAACAGCAACAAGTACATCCGTAGAAAACACATCTTCGACCGTTAATGCAAATTATGAAGCATGGCAAGATTCTGTGATGACATTCCAAGCGACATTTAACAATGCAATTTTCCTTGGAGTGACGGCGAGTGATTCCGCACCAACAGCGGCGCCACACACTATGGGTGTTTCCACATACACGGTGGGCACTGGTTCCACACAAAACATATATCTTTGGATGCAAGAAATTTCCACACCACTCCGTCTTGCAAATGACGAAAGAGGCTGGTGGTGGTATCTTGAAGACGGAAAGTTCCCACAATCATATGTTGGTGATTCACTAAACAACACGCTCAACAGCGCAGGATTAACAAGTTCAACAACATACGATTTTGGAGCGGGTCAAACAATAAATGTTTACACATACAGTGGAAGTCAATATGCAAAAGTTGCTGGCAATGGCACAACAGTAAAACTCAATGGTGGATCGACACAAACATTTGCCTCTGGCACAAATTATTGGTTTAAAGTTGAGCCAATCAAGTGGAGAGTTTCAAAATTCTATGCTGATTACAGCACAGCAATCGCAGCATATCCAAACATATCTTACTCAAACGTTTATGGTGTGAGTGATATGCTTGGCTATGGCTATATGACCACAGACTCAACTGCAGCAGGCACAGCAGTAAGCAGTTTTGCAGGGGCAACACTCTCTTATGCTGGACTTGGATTTGGAGACACATCCACAATGTCAATTGGAAACGAAAAGTACAAGGCTGATGGCTCAAGTTTGAAAGTTGAGTGGCAAACAAGAGATGCATCACAAATAAACACATTAAACGTTGCGGATGCATATTCGACAATCAGCGGTGCACTTAAAGATGTTACATACACAAAGTACAGCACACAAAATCCATCTGCTGGGACATTTGACTGCAAATTCTATGCAAGTGACCTTTCTGCAATGATGATGGGCATGAATTATGACAATGCAAGAGCATGGACCACAGACCTTTACAATCTCGGCTCTGGTTACACCATTCTTTCAAGTGGCTCAATGCAGACATCATACCTCAACGAAAATTATGGTTACATTTTTGCTCACAAAGTGGCGATGGCTTCAAACTGTGGAATGGAATATAAGGCAATGAATTATATTCAAAGCAGCGGTTCACAGTGGTTTGATAGCGGTGTAAGCATAGCAGCAAATACATGGGTTGAAACAGACTTGATGTTTACAAACGCTTGGAGTTATAACATGATGTTTGGTGCATGGTCATATTTTGCTGTGTCACTGCGTAGTGCAAATACTGTTTGCGCTGGTTGCGGAGGCTCTGAAAGTCAAAATATAGGAAGTACTACAGCAATAAACACAAAGTATAGATTACAATTTGGTGCAGGTTATGGTTATACCCAAAATGGTGTAAAAACAAATTTGGGTGGAAATTCAAATACTGCTACAAGTTTACATATTTTGATGTTTGCAGCTTCAGCTGGCTCAAATTCACCATATTCTTGGGGAGGCTATGGGCAAGGGAGAATATATACGTTTAAGATATATAATGGTTCAACCCTTGTTCGTGATTTTGTACCTGTTCAAAATTTAAAGACTGGTGAATATGGAATGTTTGACAAGGTGAACCATGTCTTCTACGGAAATGCCGGAAGCGGTGCATTTACGGCAGGATAATAAAAAATAGAAGGACAGAAGCAAAAACTTCTGTCTTTTTTTTGTCGAGTAAAACTCTTTTAAGTGATTTTTTTATAATTTTTTTCTTCAAAAAAGAGGAGAAAAGAGGTTTTGTGTGGTATAATAAGGCATAAGTCGCATTTTGGAGAGTAATTTGGAGAGTCGCGGTTTTTCAGTTGATTGGCTTAGTGAGTTAAAGCGTAAAAACGATTTAGTCACAATTGCATCAAACTATCTAAAAATGGAACAGAAGGGACGCAGGTTTTGGGCGTGCTGTCCTTTTCACAATGAAAAGACACCATCATTTTCTATAAACAATGATGATGGAATTTATTATTGCTTTGGATGTCACGAAAGTGGAGATGTCATAAAGTTTGTGCAAAAAATGGAGAATGTTGATTTTATGGACGCCATCAAATTCCTTGCTGAAAAGGCGGGAATGGAAGTGCCAGAAATTAAATATTTTGACAAAAACCACGAGAGCCAAAAACAAAAACAGAGAATGTTGTCTGTGCTTGATTATGCTTACAAACACTATGTTGAAAACTTGTATAACAAAGAGGCAAAACCAGCACAAGACTACATAAAATCAAGACAATTTACAAGAAGAGAGCTTGAGGACTTCAAAATTGGTTACTCCAAAGACTGGAACGACATGCCAAACTATCTCAAGGGCAAAGGATTTTCTGACAAAGAGCTTGTTGAGAGTGGTGTGTGCATCCAAAAAGATGGCAAGCTTTTGGATCCATTGGCAAAAAGACTGGTCTTTCCAATCTTCAATGCTTTTGGAGACTGCATTGGATTTTCTGCAAGATTGTTGGAGCCAAAGCCAGAATTTGCAAAATACAAAAACACAGCGGAAACACCTGTTTTTCAAAAAAGAAAGGTTGTTTTTGGCATAAACATTTTGAAAGCACAGCATCAGCAAAGACTTGTAAACAATGTCATTTTGGTTGAGGGGCAAATTGACGTCATCGCCATGCACAAGGCTGGATTTAAGACGACGGTTGCTTGCATGGGCACAGCAATGACGGAATATCATGTTTCAGAGCTTAAGAGATACAGCGAAAACATTGTGCTTTGCTTTGACGGAGATGGCGCCGGAGTGAAGGCAACGCTCCACGCAATTGAGCTTTGGAGAAATCAAAATGTAAACTTGAGAGTGGTTTTGCTCCCAGATGGGCATGATCCCGATGAAATTTTGAAAACCTATGGCAAAGAAAAATTGCAAGAAATGATTGAAAATGCTGCTGGCTATATGGAGTTTTTGATTGAACACTACCGCAAGCAATATGATTTGGACAAGCCTGAAGAAAAGGGCAAGTATGTAAAGAAAATTTTGGCTGAAATCAAAAAACTTGGAAGTCCTGCACTTTTTGAACCATACCTTGACATGGTGAGAGATATAACAAAAATCCCAATCGACATTTTAAGACGAGACATAAGTGGTTTGTCTGAGGAAAAACCTGCCGCAAAAAAAGAGGCAGAACTCCCAACAAGACCGACAAATATTGATGAAAAGGCACAAAAATTTATTCTGGCAGCACTTTTGCATAAGCGTCCGTTTGTTGACAAGAGAATTGATTATGCAACACTGCTTGAGGGATATGAAGGCTATCTTGAAATCATTGGACAAGACTTGCCACTTTCTGCAATTTATGATTTTGAAGGTGCAAGTGAAGACAAGTTTTTGATGGAACTTGTAAACTTCAATTTTACAAATGTGGAAATTGACGAAGAAAGATACTTCAAGGAGTGTCTGTGGAAAGTCGCTGAGCAGAGACTTAAGAAAATGCAATCGCAGTTAAACGAACAATATAGAAGTTGTGAAGATTTGGCAAAACGTGGCGAAATTGCAAGGGAACTTGGAAAACTTGCAACGCAACTTAAAAATAAAAGTTTGGAGGAATTTAATGGCAGAAGATAACAAAGAAGAACTTGAGAAAATCAAGTTGATGCACGAAAAAGTGCAAGCACTTGCAATGAAGAAAGGATCAATCAATGAAGAAGATGTTTACTTTGCACTTCTCAAAGTTGGTGACAATGCAAAAAACGTCGACAAATTTATTGAACTTCTCAAAAAACGTGGTGTAAAAATTATTAAGGCTGCAGATGATGAAGACTTGTTGAAAGACAACTTTTCTGATATTGTTATGTCTGTCAGTGTGGACGACCCAGTAAAAATGTATCTTAAAGATATCGGAAAAGTTCCACTTCTTTCTGCAGACGAAGAAAGAGATTTGGCAAGAAGAGTTATGGAAGGCGACGAGTATGCCAAGAAGAAACTTTGCGAGTCAAACTTGCGTTTGGTTGTTTCAGTTGCAAAAAAATACGTTGGAAAAACATCAATGTCGTTCCTTGATTTGATTCAAGAGGGAAACATGGGACTTTTGCGTGCTGTTGACAAATTTGACTATACAAAAGGTTTTAAATTTTCAACATACGCAACTTGGTGGATCAGACAAGCCATCACTCGTGCCATGGCTGACCAGTCAAGGACAATCCGTATTCCAGTGCATATGGTTGAAACAATAAACAAATATGTCAAGGTAAACAGAACTTTGATGCAAAAACTTGGAAGAGAGCCAACAATTGATGAAATTGCAAAAGAGCTTGGCACAACTCCAGAAAAAGTTATGGAGATCCAAAAAACTGCACAGGATCCAATCTCTTTGGAAACGCCAATGGGAGAAGAAGATGACGGAAAGATGGCAGATGTCATTGAAGACGAAACAGCAAAATCTCCAATTGAGTATGCAACACAAAGCTTGCTTCGTGAGCAACTTTTGGCTGTTATTGACACTTTGACACCAAGAGAACAAGAAGTTATCAGACAAAGATATGGACTTTTGGATGGAAAGCAAAAAACTTTGGAAGAAGTTGGAAAGGAATTTTCTGTTACAAGAGAGCGTATAAGACAAATTGAGGCAAAGGCACTTAAAAAACTTAAAAACCCAAACAGAAGCAAGAGACTTATTGATTTTGTTGAATAGGAGATTATATGAATATAGAAAGCATTTTAAATTATCAAAAAATGGACGAAAATCTTTACAAGGTTGAACAGAAACTTGTAAATAGTTCTTATCGCAAAAAAGCAAACGAACTTGCACAAGTTGCAAAAAAAGCACAAGCAACTTCAATGGAGCTTGAGGCAGAAGCTGACAAACTTATTGCAGATATTGATGAAATCAAAAAGAATTACAAATCAAACAAGGTAAAGGCAGATGAGCTTTTAAACATGAGTCTTGAAAACATGTCAATGGAGGATCTTGATAAATTTGCTGCAACAAAAACGAAAGTCGTTTCAAATTTGAGCGTTTTGGAAAAGATGTTGCAAAAAAATGCGGAAAGCATAAACAGGATTTTGTCAGAGTTTAACAAAACAAAAAAGATGTATGAGCAAGCAAGAGAGCAATACGCTTTGTGTAAACAGAAGATTGACGAAGAAACAAAGGTTTTGGAGCCAGAAAAAGCTAAAATTGCGGCAGAACTATCCAAGTTTGAAAAAGAGGTTGACCCAAAACTTTTGGCAGAATATAAGAAGAAAAGAGCGGACAACATATTCCCTGTTGTTGTGCCACTTGAAAACAACAATTTCTGTGGTCGCTGCAGAATGGAGTTGCCAAAAGTTGAGATTGCAAGAATCAAAGATATCGGTGTCATCACCTGTGAACATTGCAAAAGACTCGTTTACAAACCATAACAAAAAAGGACTCAAGTTTGAGTCTTTTTTTATAAAAAATTGGGGCTTGAAATATGCTTTGATGTGTGGTACAATATCTTCATCAAAAGGAGAGGATAAAAAATGACAGATATTTTAAACGAAGAATACGAAAGTATGGAAATGTCTCACATTGAAAAAGAGGCAAAAATCAAGGCTAGCCATTCAGGTGAGAAAAGAGATTTTAAGAAAGACAATGAAGAAGTTTTTGCTAGCACCAAATTGACTGCTGGAAAAAAGGTGAGATCACACAATCAATCTAAAGACAGAATAAGAAATCGCAACAGAATTATCAGAGCGAAAAGAAAGTTTGAAGCAGAGCAAGCAGGAAGAGTTACAGAAGCAATTCAACAGCTTCAAGTTTCATGTGCGTCTAAGTAAATTTTTGATTGCGTAAACAAGTTTTTCAATTTCTTGATAAGAGTTGAAAAATGAAATGGATACTCTTACTGCGCCACTTTCGAGTGTGCCAAGAGATTTGTGTTTGAGAGGCGCACAATGATAGCCACTGCGGACACAAATGTTCCACTTTTCATCTAGATAGTTTGAAACATCCGTTGAGTGCAAACCTTTTATGTTAAAGGCAAACACTCCACGGGTGTTTTCTATTTTTGTGTAAATTTCAACAGGAAGCTTTGAAAGCTCATATTCCGGAAACGGAAAAATATATAAAAAAAATATATAAAAATATAAAATATTATTCAAAAAAATAAATACGAAATTAATTTTTTATTCGTATTTATCGTATTTTTAATATTTTTATAAGAATTTTAAAATTTGATTATTTTATATTTATATGTATTTTTTCAATTTTGTCAAACCCTTCTTGTTTGGTGGGAAATTCAAAAATTTTAAAATATTTTTCAATCACATAATCTGGCACAGATCGCTCGCGTTTTTTGTTTAGTTTTATGCAAACTTCTTTTGGTGTAACAAACACCAAAGCGGTTTTTATAGCACTGACTTTTAAGTTTGAAAAGACGTACCCTCGATTTTTGATATTGATGTTTGTGGCATCAATCACAACATTTTTGTTATCCATTAGAGCATCATTCATTCTTTTGTATAGCGTATCAAAAATCAAGTTGTTTTGCGTTTGGTCAGTTTCATCTTGCAGAAGTTCTTTTCTGATTTCATCACTAGACAAAATGACGTAGCCATCTTTTGAAAAGTTTTCTTTTGCATAAGTGCTCTTGCCACAACCTGGTGGGCCAATCAGGAAAATTAATTCGTTTTTCATAAGCTTCCTTTTTTGGTGGGGCTAACAGGAGTTGAACCTGCACCCTTGCGGACTGGAACCTAAATCCAGCGCGTCTGCCAATTCCGCCATAGCCCCATGACAGAAGACATTTTAGCATACTTTAAAATTGTTTGCAAGAAAAAAGACGGCTAGTTTTTGCCATCTTTTGTCATTTTGTTTTTATTTTTTATATTTATAGAAACCCTCTCCAGCGGCTTTTCCTGTTTTTCCTTCATCAAGCATTTGTTTGAGGTATTTCGCCATACCTTTGAAATTGTATGGAGCAAGGAATGATGGAATCTTTACATACATTTTTACAATGTTGTAGGCTGTTACAACTCCAACAACATCTAAGATTTGGAATGGTCCAGCAGGTGCACCAGTGCCAAGTGTCCAAGCCTTGTCTATGCTTTCAACATCAGAGATTCCGTTTACAAGAAGATCCATGCCAGCGAAAAGGAATGGAACAAGCATTGAGTTTAAGAGATAACCGGACTTTTCCTTTCTAAGTGGAAGGGCTACCATTTTTATGTCTTTTGCAAATTTTAAAACAGCATTGAATGATTCTTCGCTTGTTTTTGGTTGGCTCATAACTTCAGCTGTGTTGTTTTTCCAAATTTGATTTGCAAAGTGGAGCGACAAAAATCTGTCTGGGCGACCAGAAAATTTTGCCATTTTTGATGGAAGAAGCGTTGAAGAGTTTGTGACAACAACGGTCTTTTCTGGAAGAAGTGGTGCAACATTTTTGAAAAAACCGTTTTTGATTTGAAGATTTTCAACAATTGATTCAACAAGAATGTCTGCATCAGCAACAGCTTTTGAAAGGTCAGTTTCAAGTTTTATGTTTTTGCAAGCATTCTCTACCTTTTTGAGACATTCTGCTTTTGAAAAACCTTTAAAATCAGCAATTCCGTTTGCCCAATGTGCTGGCGTTTGTCCTTCTGATGTTGCCATCAAATTGATTGTTTCAATATATGTCTTTTTCAAGTGGTCAAGCTTTGCTTGAGTTTGTTTGCAGTCCTGCTCTGTTCTAAGCCAAATTGTCACATTAAAACCACAATATGCTGTTTGAAAAGCTATTTGACTTCCAAGAACTCCACCGCCTGCGACTGTTACATTTTTAAATTTCATTTTTGCCTCCTGTTATATACATTTTTTATATTATCACAAGAAAGAAAAAAAACAAATTTTTTAACAAAGATTTTTAGAATATTTTTCTATGTTATTTGATTGACATGTGATATACTTATTATGATGGACAAAAAGCAAACAACTCAAAGAAAACGTGGGAAAACAGCCAAAGTGTTGATTATTGTTTTTGCGGTGCTGGTGGCGATTGCTCTTGCTGTCTTTTTGACAGTGTATTTTCTTTTTCTGCACCATTACAAGGGAAGAGAGATTGTTGATGAATGGCACAAGACAGACGAGTTTTCTATTTCTCAAATTGCTATGGTAGAGAAGCAAAAGGACAAGGATTTTGTTATCTTAAACTTGGCAGATGTGCAAATGGCAGACTTGGAGAATTTTTTTGACAAAGAGATTATGCACAGAGAGATAAGTTATTTGGTCGAACAAACAAAGCCTGACCTTATCACATTGACTGGGGACCAAACTTGGAGCAATGAAAATTTGGTCTGCCTAAAGTCACTTATTTCTTGGCTTGACTCTTACAAAATACCTTATGCACCAGTTTTTGGAAATCATGATTATGGAAACGCACAAAATTCTGCAGTGGCAGAGCTGAACTATTGTTGTGATTTGTATGAAAGAGGTAAGTATTCTCTCTTTAAAAGGGGACCATCAAATCTTGGCTCGCTTGGGAATTATGTGATAAATATTGTTGAAGATGGAAAAATTTATAAGACGCTTTATATGCTTGATTCTGGCTATGAGGACAAAATTTCAACACAGCAAATTGAGTGGGTAAAGTGGAATGCTGATGGAATCAAAGATGCAAATGGTGGGGATTATGTTGAAGCAATGTGCTTTATGCACAAGCCAATTCCACAATACGCAGAGGCATATTACAAACGCAACACTTCTGAAGTTGAAATCGTGGGAGAGACTCCAATTGTAAGCTATTCTTTATACGGCTCTCAAGAAAACGGATTTTTTGAAATGGCAAAAAGCATAGGCGTGACTGACATCGTTTGCGGACATCAGCACGGGAACAGGTTTACTTTAAAATACGAGGGGATAAGGCTGACATTTGCGACCAAAACTGGAGAGCTTGGTGGTTATTACGATGACGGCACAACAAATTTGAATGGTGCAACAAGTTTTGTTTTGAGCGGAGAAAATTATGTTGAAACAAAAAACACATATGTTGGGTCAAACCAGTTTCACTTTAAAAATTCGGACAATGTGTGCAAAAAATAAAAGCTGTTTAAAAACAAACAGCAAAATTTTGGCGGAAAGGACAGGATTTGAACCTGCGGTGCGTTGCCGCACACACGCTTTCCAAGCGTGCACATTAGACCACTCTGACACCTTTCCATCAGTCTGCTTTAGATTATAAAGTTTTTTGCTCAGTTTGTCAATGAAAACAAGAAAAAAGACTTCAATGGAAGTCTTTATTTTGTTATATCAAGCTCGACACTTGGTTCTTCATCGGTAAGTTTGTTGATTGCACTGAAAACTCGATTGTATCCATCAGTCACACTCATATCTTTGAGTTCTTCTTTTGTTATTTCTCCAGCATCAAGCTGGCTTTTGAAAATAAGTTTTTCTGCATGTAGAAGTTCCATCATTCTCGACAAAGAATATTTATCATCTTTGATTGCTTCTGGGAGTTGGCTGTTTTTTGGGTCATCAAGCACTTGCTCTTTGCCATCACGGGTTGTGTGAGTGTAATTATGTATCCAAGAGTTTCTAAAAACTTTGACAAGTCCAAAAATTTCTGAATCTGCACCGAAGAGTTCATAAAAATCATTTTGATTGAGTGCAAACATTGCAGATGAAAGGATGTTTTGCAAATGCACTTGAAAAAGTGGACTTGAAAGAGTTTTTTTCATTGCAAGTGGGTGATTGGGATGGAAATAATTGTCAACAAGTGCTTGCAAGCTGCTTGGTACAATAAATTCATCTATGTACCTTCCCATGTCTTTTGCTGCATTTTCCAAAAAGTTTGTTGTGTGTTGATATTTGAGTGTTTGGAACGTGATGTAATCCCATACAGCTCTGTAAACAGCCTCAAACTTAACGACAATTTGGTGAGGGCATGTAATTTCTGAATGTGTTGGGTTTAGAATAAACAATCCATTTTTTGGATTTGAGTTTGGACAAGCAAAGGTAAAACTTCCATGTGCAAAACAATTTCTGACATCAATTAAATTTATTTCTTCAATTTTGCGTTCTATTTCTTCGTCAGATAAATCTTTGTATTTGCCTTTTTGTTTGAGCATATTTTGTGCATCTTCTAATTTTCCAACATAGGATGGTTTAAGATTTGAAGTGTTAAACATTAAAGTCTTAGTGACAATCAAATTTGTGTAAAGGCAAAGTGCAGCACAATGTACAGAAATATTTTTTGGAGTATGGTTAAAAAGCCTCTTAATCCATTCTGCATCAGGATACTCTGCTTCAACTCCAAGTTTTGCCATAATAAACAGACGGGCTGTGTCGTCTATTTTAAATTTATTAAGATGGTCAATTATTCTTGCATCCATACATAAATTTTATCATTTATTTGTTGTGATGTCAATATACCATTAGACTAAATATGGTTTTACAAGGCTTGCCCAATTTTCGTATCCTTGGGCACTGAGATGCGCTCCGTCAATCAATTTAAAACTCCAGTATTTTGGCAAAAACAAAAAAAGCACACAAATTTTTGAGTGCTTTTTCTTGTTTTTTTATAAATTAACCTTTGTTGTTGTTTATCTGAACATTCATCACAATTTCTAAAACAATTTGGACAATTCTCAAAACAGCGACTATAAATTCACACACATAAGACACTATGTAAGCCTTGAAAACTTTTTGAACGACAACAACTTCATCTTTTGTCAAAACGCCAGTTTCGTTTATCATTTCAAGAGCCATAGCATTTGCTTTCTTTTCAACAGGCAATGAGAGCAATGTTGAAATCAAACCAGAAAAGACTAGGACAAAGCCAACTGCAATTCCGATGATTGAAAATACTCCAAATACGCTAAATAGTACAAAGTCAATCACGCATCCAAGCAGAACAACCGGGACGAAAAGCATAGGACCAATAAGACTTAAAATTTGCATAATGTTTCTTGTGCGAGTCATAGCGTTTCCGCTTTCACAAAGTTTTGCAAGCCCAACTTTTTGAAGTGCAAGGGCAACTGCAGTGACGCTGTCCTTGTTGTAAATTCCTTTACGCAAATAAATTGTTTTGTTTGTTATGCTGTAGCAGTTTCCTATAAAGAACGCTCTAAAGAAGCCTGCTCTTTCAACTCTGATATGTTTCAATCCTGCCTTGTCAAGAGCTTCTCGCGCAACTTCGCTGCTTGTCTTTCCACTTTTTGTCTGCTGAATGTTTCCCTCATGATAAGCCACCATAAGATATATGCGCATCACAATAACGATAAGCACCATCACCAAAATTACGGCAGAAACGATTATGTAAGTTATTGCAACGCCTCTTGAAACACCTTGGTCAGTAAAATATTTGATAATTTTTTCCCAATATTCCATTCTATTCCTCCTAGTTTAGTATAGATTGAAAGAAAGAATCTTGTCAAATAAAAAAAAGACTCAAGGTATAATAAACGGAAGTTAACCTTAAGTCTTGGTGGCTCGCCCGGGATTCGAACCCGGGACCCCTTGATTAAAAGTCAAGTGCTCTACCGACTGAGCTAGCGAACCATATGGCAGGGGTGGCAGGATTTGAACCTACGGATGCAAGAGTCAAAGTCTTGTGCCTTACCACTTGGCGACACCCCTAAAAAAAGATGGTGGTGCACTCACATTCCCCAAATTGGCTGGGGTGGTAGGATTCGAACCTACGCAATGTTGGAGTCAGAGTCCAATGCCTTACCGCTTGGCGACACCCCATCGTCCACTCTTTCGAGTGGTAGTTTGTGGGGTGATCTAAGAGGGTCGAACTCTTGACCTCCAGAGCCACAATCTGGCGCTCTACCAACTGAGCTAAGACCACCACAATGGTGCTCCCAGGAGGATTCGAACCTCCGACCTTTGCCTTAGAAGGGCACTGCTCTATCCAGCTGAGCTATGGAAGCATATGGAGCAGGTGAAGGGAATCGGACCCTCGCAACCAGCTTGGAAGGCTAGTGTTCTACCACTGAACTACACCTGCAAATGCTCTAATAGTTTAGCATGTGGCACCTCAAAAGTCAAGGAAAAAACCAAAAAAAATATAATTGTTTAATTAATATCAAAATGTTGCAAAAAACCGCTTTTGATGATAAAATATTGTCATCTGCAAGCGTATCAAAGTGGTCGTACTGAGCCGCACTCGAAATGCGGTTGTCGGGAAACCGGCACGTGGGTTCGAATCCCACCGCTTGCGCCAATTATCTTTGTTAAAAATTTTTGTAAATAAAAAGGGTGAAAATAGCTCTTTTTATTTTTTTAATGATTCAAGGGCAAGGTCTTTCCAAAAATTATACAGCCAACCATCAGTTGGTTGTGTTTTGTTAGGAATTTTCTTTTGTATAAAGTTTGCAAATTCTTTTCGCACAAACAGGTGATTTCCGAAGCCTAAATAAAAACTTACAAATTCGTTTGCTACATTTTGTGTATGTCCACAGAAAGTGGAGGCTTTTCTGATTTGTGGAAATTTCAACAGAAACTTTTTGGAAATCTCTTCCCGCATAATAGAGTTTGTGTGATAGAATTTGCTGTTGTGTAACACAAATTCAACACCACCATGTTCACCCATGGCACCAAATTCTGCTTCTTTATAAAATGCAATGTCTGAAAACTCAATCTTTTGCAATTCTGACTCGTTCAGTTCCGTGAAATGATACTTTGATGTTTCCAACTCTTTGACATATTCCCAATATTCTTGCATACTTTCTTTACTTGGCATGATTTTTTCTCCTTTATATAAACATATTAGTCTGTTTAACGTCCAAATTTTTGGACGTTGCATTAAATGTGTATTGGTTTGAGTTTTTTTTGTTGATATGATATAATAAAAAAAGGAGCAAATGTGGCTTATATAATCTTTTTGTGTGTTGCACTTTTGATATATGTTGGTATAGTGTTTTTGATGAAAAAGTTTAGAAAGAAAAAGCTGACAAATTTCATCTTTTTTGTGGTCACTTTTCTATGTTATTTGAGTGTAGTTTTGATTGTATATTTGGATGTAGGCTTGCATGATTGGAACTTTTTGAACACCTTGCCAACGGCAAATGTCAGTCCGTTTATGTTTTGCACTTTGCCACTATGTTTCATTTTGCCAAACAAGATAAAAAAATATCATTTTGCACTTATTTCATTATTGTCAGTTGGGATGTTGCTTGCACCAGCAGTTGGATGCATCTACAATACTGCAATCAAATATGCTTTTCATACACACTTTTTGCTTGATTATGCTGCACATTTCACACTATCGCTATGGGGAATATACCTTGTCAAATCAAAACAGGTTGAACTTAATGTGAAAAATGGCTTGATTGGCGGATCAGTTATTGTTGTGGTTGCATTTTTGATGATGATCTTAAACGTGATTTTTGACACTGCATTTTTTGGATTGTCTCTCAACGGAAAACACAATATTTACAATTGTGTTCTTGTGAAA
>Ga0310786_10000649_pt1 | contig 55821 bp, 49 predicted proteins | sample AusTroGonzalo_MG_FD_203881 | JGI IMG/M metagenome (GOLD analysis project Ga0310786, IMG submission 203881) | Bovine rumen microbial communities from tropical cattle in Woodstock, Queensland, Australia - Gonzalo_03 (v2) (version 2) | ecosystem: Host-associated > Mammals > Digestive system >...
GATGACTATTCAGATACCCCAATAAAGACGATTACCATAGAAATGGAAGGATTTTGCGATAACGGAAATTTCAAATTTCCAAAGATAAACATTGCGCTAGACAATTGTTACATACTCGACATCAACCAAGTGCGATATAACTTAGACAGTGATAAATACTATCCCGTTCTGGAGAACCCAGAAACGCCCTGCGGGGAAATTGAGCATTGGTTCTATTCCATCGACACCATTCCTCAATTAGGAAATAGAGATTGTGAAATAAGAGCCGACTAGATACGAGACTCCGATAAAAACTCTACCTTAGACTACCATGGATATCAAGATTCTCCGAGCTACAGAAGAATGGCAGCGTGCGGGCGCGTACTCCATGCCTTTGAGGTCGCTACGCTCTGAGGTATGGGGTGTCATCCTAGAGCCACGAAAGTGGCGATAGGATCCAGTCACATTTCAAAAACGTCCAGGTTAAAAACCTGGGCGTTTTTTTGTATTATATTATGTGCACGCAGAACACTTATTCATTAAAACGAGATGAAATTGAATGATTAAGAAACTTTTAATTGCAATATTTTTCATCATCTTGGTGGCTTGCGACAATCCGAACCAACAGAAAGAAGCTAGCAAAAGTTTTACTCCATCTAAGGACTTATTCCTTGCGGACTATATTGCCGCAGCCGATTCAATGGCTGTTTTCTCTTGCGGCTATCCAGAACCAACTTTCGCATCCCGTTTAAAAAAAGACTTTGACGAATTCGCCGAAGCGTTGACATTCAAAGAGAAACAAGAATGTCATGGCATTTGTTGGGACAAGCAATGGCCCGCATATTATGTAGAACTTTATCGGAACGGAACACCAATTGACACGACGAAAATTTACGCAACAGTTTCTAAGCAAGGTTTCAAAAAAAACGGATATAACTACTATTTGGCAGACACTTCTAAGGTAAAAGTTTTTTTCGAGTCTCGAAAAATTCAAAAATTACCCTGGGGATGTCGGCAAATGCACTGGCCCAAAGAGGATTGCGGAATCACCTGCCGTTCCATAGAAATCTCAGACATGCAACTACAAGACTCAACTGGACAAACATTATCCGATTCTGTTTATCAGGAATTTGCAGAACGAGTAAAACAGAAATTATTGTTTTTCTATGCACAATTCAGTGTTCAACAAAAAATACATCTAGACTTAGACTGCGAAATAGAAATGGCATTAAACAACCTGTTTGTCTCTAATATTTCTGTCAAAGCAACTCCCAAAATAGATTCATTTGAAAAACATATAACAAATGATTGGGAAATTATTTGCGATGAATGTAGCAAGGAAATGCGCTCTATAAAATTCAAAATGAAATTTAGAGACCCATTATCCGCAATGAACTAATCTACCAACCAATTAACTATTTCTCTTTCATCGCCCCCATTAAACATATCAAAAGCTTCTGATGAAAATATCACGAACACCTCTCCTACTTTTGGTTGCATCGCCGTCACCAATGACGAAATCGAAGAGATTTACGATATCGTAAAAGACGGGACCCCGATAACAATTATTCCTTAAGAAAGCGACCATTTTCCCGGCATCAGGAAAATGGTCAAACATATCACCAGAACAAATTTTTATAACTCGTTCCGAGGGCATTTGCAAGCCTGTGGGCCATCTTGCGGCCAATAGGTTCCCTACCCCGCTCCATCGCAGAGATTTGCTGTTTGGTAATCCCCACCTTATCAGCAAGCTGTTGCTGCGTGTACCCGAAGGTCGTGCGGAGCAACTTCAAGCTCTCGGCAGGCGTGGATTCTGCCTTGATTTGCTTAGCAAGGTCCGTTTCGCCCCACTCAACATACTCTTCATCACCATTCACAACATCTTCTACATTCGGGAATGCAGACCTGATATAAAGTAAAAGATGTTCAGGGATGTTCGTCCCCTCAAACGTAAACATAGTACCACTCACATCCTTACTAGTAAGGCGCATTTTCACGGCTTCCAACATAAGTAACCTCCAATTCAATTCCTTCTATTGTTTCAATCCAACAAGCCACCCAATGGTATGACAGATGGCAATGATACGTATTCGTATCGGTGAGCTTCTTGTAGTTCGGCCAATTTGGCAGGACCGGTCCTTTTTCCTTCAAGTCCTCCACAAGCTTGTCAAAAAGAATCCGCTCTCTTTTCGGCATAGAAGCGACCGCTTTCACAATTTTCTTCTTTAAAATGACTTTTCTCATAATATATATTTTTTTCTTTACTCTTGTCAAGATTTTTTCTTTACATCCTAAATCCTTCAATTTCGCGCTCATACAGCATCTTGCGGACAGCACGATTATTATCAGCGAGTTCCTTATCAATCTTCTTTTTTCGCAACAAGCCTTTTCGCTCGCGTATTATGCTCAGTCATTTCATTTGCCAAATCGTTAGCTTTGGCAATAACCGTTGAGAAAATTTCCTTAGACTTCATAAAGCCTCCGTTGTTGTGGCCGCATTTTACGACCGGTTGATTTTTAGAGGCGCTTTTCGAGACAGGCTCTCATAATATCATTTTTTCCACACGGGGAAAATGATAAAGCCATACTAACAAAAAACGCATCTCGCCTTTTTAAGCGAGATGCGTCGGGGATGCAGTAATTGTACCTAAGTTTTAAATATTTGGCAAGGGAGGTAGAAAAAATTTACATATAAGTTCTTCTTTTCGATTGGCCTTTTAAAAACAACTCGTTGTCGAATAACTTGAAATAACTACATTTAATAAAAAAGACCTCTCGCAAACTTAGTTATGAAAACAAGAATCGCAATAACACGAAAAGGGATAAAAGTTCTTTATTCAAAGCATCACCTTCGTTCAGAAATCAAGTCCGCCGCTCACATTCTCATTTTTTTCCTGCTGATTTTTTTAACATTCTTGCCAGAAATTTTCGGGAGCGTCAAAAATTTTCCGCTATCGAATATTTCAAAAGAGCGCTTTACAACCATACTCGGAATTACAAACTCATACGCATATACAAAGTGCAATTTCCTCCCCTCAAATATTCACTACTGGTACAAGCTACGAAATAATAAGGGAGAGATGGTTTATTTTTTCTTTCAAGATAAATATCCAGATGAACAAGGTATGTTTCGCTTGATTCCAGAAGCGGGTAAACTCATTGACAAAAATGATTCGCGTTTCAACCTTCCCGATTCTATGAATATTCCCTTTCAAATAGGAACAGGAACTGAGTACAACGGCAACGAAACACGAACTCTTTGTAGTCTTGAAAATGATTCGCTGCCATGTTTTATCCACACAAGAAGTGCAAGAAAAGAAGCAGACAATGATAGAAGCGAACTTTTCTTCGGGTACGCTTTGAAACAAGTAGCCTCCTTTATAAATTGCATAGACGGTCTAAAATGATAAAAGCAACAAATTTCAAATTGGGCTTATCCATATCCATGCTAGTTTTCATCAAGCTGTTTGCCATTGCCCTACTAGCCTTTTTGGGAACAGCGCTTGCGGATCTCAATCATTTGGATAAACCTCTTGATTGGGCGATTGAGACTGTCGTTCTCACAGCTGTATTTTGCATACCGTTTTGTTTGCCTTTATTCATATTGCTCAAACGTAAATGCGCATCATGGCTTAAAATCCTTGTTATTTCAATAGCCCTGATTCCCGACATATTTTGCTTAGCACTCATTCCATTAATGTATTTAGCAAGCAATAAAGCATACCTGATTCCTTCTTCATTATACTATATCTACATGCCTATCATCGTCTTCGTAGAGATTCCATTTTTCTACAACTTGAAAAATTTCTTCAAGAAAAAAGAGCTCTTGAACAAAAGAGACATGGCAAAATACGAGAATCCCATCGAGCACACCTGCGACATCAAGGAAGGTCAGCAGTAGATTTCTGTTGATGGCAAATTGCAACGACGGTTTTAGACGATTCAGCTTTTATATTGAAGTGATCTAGAACGCCATCGGTATTCACGTAACGACAGTACAATCTTTGACCTTGATTACTTCAATTATATGCTAAATTGGTACAAAAATCAAACTAATTTAATTAAAAATTGGCATAAAAAGTAAGCCAATTTATAAAGCCTCCGTTATTACAATCGCTTTTTGCGACCGGTTGATTTTTAGAGGCGCTTGCGCCACGGAGACTGAAAAATTTTACAATTTCGCATTATCAACATTTGAACATTTGCAAAATCAATCAAACAAAAGTATATTCAATAAAGATTTAACAGGGGATATTCGCAAGCCGAGGTTTTCCATGAACAATTTAGGGGCTAAACACATTTTATGCTGGATGCTATTCTGCATGTTCATGTCCATTATTCCTGTCATAAGTCTTTTGGGGTATAAAACGGGACACGAAGACTTCCTCGCCCTAATTATTTTCTTTGCTTCATTTGCAGAACTGCTAGCCATTCCTTTAAGTTTGCTGAATTTATTTCTTTTCAAAAGGAATCTGAGTATCAAGGCAGCCAAGCGGATTGCAACCATCCCCCTTGGGTTTTGCATTGGTTGTTCCGCAATATTTCTAATGTACAGTTTTGCGGCCTTTCTTAAAGGCAATTCTTCCGTAATCATATCATTTGCAGCAACGATAATTCAACTTTTTGTAGCATTCATTGCGATTAGCTGGTTTAGGGATAAAATTGAGAAGCTAACATCTGGGGACATTTCCCAAAACATCAACTGACAATATTCAAAATAAAGTATATTATAAACTATGATTTGCCAAAACCTAGAAGAAGTTCGTTCAAACATCGACCGCATTGATGATGCTATTATTAAACTCATTGCCGAGCGAGGCGGCTACGTTGCGCAGGCATCAAAATTCAAGAAAAACGAAGACGGTGTAAGGGACACTTCGCGTGTGGAAAAGGTCATCCAAAAGGTACGCGAAAAAGCCGAACTTTATGGAGCCAACCCCGACATGGTCGAAGCCCTTTACAAGGAAATGATTTCACGATTCATCAACATGGAAATGTCCGAATTCCATAAAACAAATTCTTAATTGATTTCGAGGGGTTCTCATGAAGCTATTCACATTCATTTCCATCATCGGAGTAATTGTTCTTACAAGTTGCGCAACGGGGCCACGTCAACCGGCCATCAACGAGATTCCGGAATACGGCCATCAGCCCAAGTCAGCGGAAATGGAAAAAGCCGACCAAGAATTCTTGGCTATTGCACAAAAATATCCAGACGCAGCAAATCAAATGCTCCAGAAAGGATGGGCGTTCGTTCAACGTGGAGACTTGCTTTCCGCAGTAAAGCGATTCAATCAAGCTTGGCTCATCGATTCAACCCGATGGGAGATTTATTGGGGATTTGCCGTAACCGAAGGGAAACAGGAAAAATTTGAATCATGCAAGCACTATTACGAAAAGGCACTCCGTCTCGGCGGCGACACGAAAATACTGAATCCAGAATACGCCATTGTTCTTCGAGAAATCGCCAAAAAAGAAAACAACAGTGAAAAATTGACAGAAGCAGACAACCTGTTCAAGAGCGAAATTGACGCCGGAAACGAAAAGGCGGCCTGCATTTATGCGTACCAATTGTTCCGCGAAAACAGGAAGGACGAAGTCTGTCAAATCATGGAGTCTTCTTGTACAAATGACAAGGACAACCTAAAACAGAAAGCTGGTTGCAAATAAAACATTAGTACACTCTGAGGGGTATCATGAGCAATCTGAAGACAAAATACATACTTGGCTGGATGCTTTTTTGCATGTTCATGCCCATCATTCCCATAGCAGGCATCTTCGGATTTGCCGAATATTCGCACAAATCCGGAGACTATCTAGCCCTAATACTGCTCCTCATTTCATATGCAGGACTGCTCGCCATCCCTTTGAGCCTGCTGAATTTATTTCTTTTCAAGAAAAATCTAAGTACCGACGCCGCCAAGCGGATCGCAACCATTCCTCTCGGGCACAGCATGGTTTGCTCAGGATTACTTTTCTTACTCAGTGGTCTGACTTTTTTAGGCGGTCGGTTCGAGGCCATTTTCATACTGGTAGCAACGGCCATTCATTTTTTCATAGCAATCCAGGCGATTTATTGGTTTAGGGATAAAATTGATCAGTATGCATCCGAGAATACAGACTCCTACCCCTTGTAACTCCAGCCGCAATCGTTGTGGTAAATCATCTGGCGGGTCATGCCGCCATCGATGCAGATGTTTTCGCCGGTGATAAAGCCGGCTTTTTCGCTGGCCAAGTAAAGCACCATGTTCGCGATGTCGAGAGGATTCCCGACGCGGCCTGCAGGCTGCTGCGAAGCATCGGGGCCTTCGTAAGTCTTGAAGTCGGTATCGATCCAACCCGGCGAAATGGAATTCACGCGCACACGCCCGGCAAAGCTCACCGCAAGCGCATGCGTCAATGCCGCAATTCCGCCCTTAGCTGCGGTATAACTTTCTGTCTGCGGTTGGCTCATGCGGTCGCGACTCGATGAAATGTTCACGATAGATGCACCCGGCGCAAAATGCGGTGCAAAAAGTTTTGCGAGGTAAAACGGAGCAGTCACGCCCACGGCAAGCGCATAGCTGAATTCTTCGTAACTGCATTCATCGATGCCCTTCATCAGCGGGAGCGCGTTATTTACGAGCACATCCACATGCCCGTATTTCTCGATAACAAATTTCGAAAATGCTTCCAAGACATCCTTCTTCGAGAGGTTCCCCACAAAACAGGGATTCTCGCGGATGTCGATATAGGCGACCTGCGCGCCTTCCTTTTCGAATTCACTCACGATGGAAGCACCAATTCCATGGGCTCCGCCCGTCACAACGACTACCTTATTTTCGAACGATTTCATGAGTATAAATATACGATTTACCGACAAAAAAAATTTCAAATCACCTAAAATCAAAACATACTTTATGATAAAAAAACAAACTATAAGTTATATTACTTATCATGAAAAAGATTTTAATTTTACTAGCTGCGGCATTCGCATTTTCCTGTAGCGACAAGCAAGCGCAACAGCAGCAGAAGCCAATCGATGAAATGCAAGCCTTAGAATTGCAAGAACCAAGCCGTTCTGCAACGGCAGCATCTTCAGCAGTCGAATCATCAGCCGAAAGCGTAGCAGCGTCGTCTTCAAGCGCTATCGAAATTTCATCAAGCACAACGGAGTCTTCGTCAAGCATCAGCAACACACTCGATGCGAAAGTCATTGAAAAGATTCAAACGTTCTACCGCAAATATATTTTCGGAAACGAGTTCGCGAACGATTCCGTCATAGCACAATATTGCACAAAATCATTGGCTAAAAAACTCCGGAACGATTACGACAACGAATACAGCGACGGAGGCGGATACGCCGTCTGGAAATTCCGCAGCAACGCTCAAGATGGCGAAGACATTCAGGAAATCGAAAAGATTGAACCTTTAGGAGAACGCAAATACCTAATCCATTACAATGACATGGGCAACAAGGGTTCGCACACGATTACCGTCGTCATCCAAGGCAACGCCATTTTCTTTGACAAACTGGATTGATTATCCGTAAAACGCGTGATTTAAATCTCATTTTGGCAATTTTTGACGCCAAAAAAGCATATATACGCTATTTAATGTCGGAATCAAGAGCTACTAGAAGCTTTTTTATATAATTTTTTGTATGAACGCTATCGGGAAGCAATATGAGAGCAATATTTGCAATTATATACATATTCCTAATTTTCGTACTTGGATTATGCGGAATTTTTTCGCAGCGCTCTAGCAAGAGTGTGGCTCAATCGGTTTCGAACCTATTGTTTTCTCTTATTGTACCCATTATCGGCAACTTGATACTAGTCCTCTCCGAAAAAGAAATGCTTTCGACCATAGGCATCTATACATTCTTCCTAGGCATGGACGTCATGGTCATCGCCCTCATGTATTTCACGTTCTCTTACTGCAACATTTCTTGGTCGAAAAAATGGCACAAGAACCTTTTCTGGGGAGCATTCATCGTTGACGCAATACAATATTTGCTAAACCCCATCTTTGGCCAAGCATTCGGGGTCGAACAGATTTCAGTCGACAATACAGCGTACTATAAATTCATTCCCTACATCGGGCAAACATACCATCGCGTCATCGTCTACACGGTATTCCTCAACTGCTTGATTACGTTCCTCATCAAAACAATTCGCACGCCCAAAGTTTACGCCGAAAAATACTACATCATCCTCCTTACAATGATTGCCGCGGGTATTTGGCAGTCCTTCTACATTTTCTCAGGAACACCCATCGACCAGTCCATGATTGGCTTCGCTATTTCCGGAATCCTCATTTTCTACTTCTCGCTGTATTTTAGGCCTCTCAAATTACTAGACCGCATGCTCGCCAATATTGCATCTAAAATTCCGGAAGCCGTATTCTTCTTTGATGCCTCCAATCGTTGCATTTGGGTAAACGGCAATGGATACCGGCTGTTAAACACCGATGACAAAAAACTCGAAGACGTCCCGCAGAAGCTTGACGCGTTGTTCAATGATTGGGGAAAAGACCAAGACAACTGGTCCCATAAGCAAGCAACGCAATGGGGCGACGAAACTCGATTCTTCACGCTCGAAAAGCGTACCGTCACAGATTCCAAGAACAACAAAATCGCTTCGTTCTTAAGTATCTATGATAACACCCAGGAGGTCAAACGCCACCAACGTGAAATCCACAAGGCGACACACGACAAGTTGACCGACCTTTACACAAAGGAATTCCTTTTTGACAAAGTCCACAACCAAATAACCCAGGACTCCAATCATCAATATTGGATTGCTTATTTCGACATTAGCGATTTCAAACTCATCAACGACATTTTCGGAAGCGCTACTGGAGACGATGTTCTAAAGCGTGTTGCCAACTGGATTCGCGAAAACGCAGCAGACTCTTGGGTTTACGGACGACTTTCCGGTGATGCATTTGGCATTTGCTTTGCCAGCGATCAGCCGCATATAGACCGCATCGAAACGCTACTCAGCAAGATTGTCATAACGAAAGAAAACTTTGAACAAAAGATATTAGTGCACCTAGGTCTCTACAAAATCACAGACCCTGAAATCGATGTTTCCATCATGTTTGACCGAGCGCACCTCGCCCTTACGACAATCAAGCATGAATACAACAAGCATGTTGCCATCTACGACGACAATATGCGCGATCAAGTTATTTGGGACAAAAACATTTCTTCGCAGCTTGAAAGAGCTCTTGAAGAAAAGCAAATATGCCCGTACTTGCAGCCGATTGTCGATGTTTCCGGGAAAATTATCGGTTCCGAAGCGCTTGTCCGCTGGATACACCCCGAAGAAGGTTTCCTCCCGCCAATCAAGTTCATCCCAGTATTTGAAAAAAATGGCATGATTGCCGAAGTTGATAAATTCATTTGGCGTTCTGCCTGCGAAATTTTGGAATCCTGGAAAACGCAGCCCGACAAGAAGGACCTATTCATATCCGTGAATATTTCGCCCAAGGATTTCTATTTCATGGACGTATTTTCCGTCATCCTGGGCTTGATTACGGAATACGACATCGACCCCAAGCATCTGCGAATTGAAATCACCGAAACGGTTATGATGAACGAAGCCGAAAAAAGAATGGCAATCTTGAACAAGTTCCGCAAGGCGGGTTTTATTGTCGAGATGGACGACTTCGGCAGTGGCTATTCTTCGCTGAACCAACTCAAGGACATGCCGCTTGACGTACTCAAGATTGACATGAAGTTCCTTGGGAAATCGGAAAACGACAAGAAGGCAACGACTATTTTGCGTAATGTCATTCGACTCTCGGACGATCTTGGACTAACATCGCTCACCGAAGGTGTCGAAACAGAAAGCCAGTACAAAATGCTATCGGAAATGGGTTGCCACTTGTTCCAAGGATATTTCTTTGCAAAGCCAATGCCCGTAAAAGAATTCGAAGAGCTTTGCACTAAGCAAGCCAAAGATTCAAAATAAATCTTAAGGCATCCCCGAAAACTTATGCGACTTTATCCTCTATATTTCGTATTGTATCCATGATTGTTTTTCGGCCTTAAATCGTTCGGATACATCACATCGGTGTAAATATCTTGCTGCAATTTTTTGACAATATTGTACACAGTGATATAATCCGAAATGCTATCGATTGAAATTCCTGCGTTAGAAGATGTCGTTCTACCATTTCTCGATACAGGATTGGCCTGTGCTGACGTCATGATGATATCGCCCACATTGAGCCACTGGTCGAATATGCCACGATGCAAATCAATGTGGGAAAGTTCCGCAAACGGTTTCGATTTAAAGCGTTTGCTAAAAGCCCCTTCGGATGCGTATACCGCTTTATCAGTAATAATGTAATTCGTATTGTTGTACCGCCGCATCGTGAGCAACGCACCACCAAGATAAATCCAGACAGGCATCAAATGGAGCATCATAAACGGAATCATAAAAAAAGCAAGCCCATCTTCCTTAGAGGATAACGAGACTCCAATAAAACCAAAATCGATTAAGCCCCAAATAAGAGCAAACGGAAGTAGCGGGTTAAAAATACTTTCGAGAACAAAACATTTTTTATTGGGCTTGCCCGCATATATGATTTTTTCGTCATCACCCACTAACAGTTTCAATTCATGATCCATAAAAACCCCTTACAATTAATCCATTTCCTATCAATATAAAACTTTTTAGGGGTACATTCGAATAAAAATAGAATATCATGAGAAAAACACGTGCAACTAGCGCAATTCTACAGAATTAAGATATATTTAAAAATGGAGAAAATAATCTATAGTGTATGGAGAATAATATGGAACAGAAAAACATCCATTCGGCTGAAGCAGCAAAGCAAATGCGAAAAATCGGCATCAAAATTGCATTTTGCATGGCGCTATTGATGAGTTTCGGACTTTCATTGACAGGCAACCTGCTGGCCGAGCGACCGCCAGAAATGCCTATGGCACCCATCATCATCGGATTCCTCGCCTGCTTTATTTTAAGCTTTATCGTGAGTTTTGCAATCGGCTTGATTGTACCTATGCCCAAAATAAATGCAGCTCTAGCTCGCAAATTCCACTTGCAGCCGCGCACACCCAAAGCGCACTTCATAGAATCGCTAGCTTCGAACTTGATTTACACACCGCTAATGACAACCGTAATGGTCTCATTCGTCTACTTTGCATTGATGCCCGCCGGACAAAAGCCTCCGTTTTTGCCGATGTTCATCCATTCGCAAATCATTTGCTTTATCGTAGCACAAGTGCTAATCATGGTTTTTACGCCAATAATTTTCAAATGCATATTGCCTAAAAGAAATTAAAAAGCCCCCGGCCACAGGTCGGGGAATCTTGATTGTTTTGAACGCAGGATTATCAGTTTTAACCCAGAAATATCGATTTTTATTTCAAGCGCTTATTCACTTCATCCCAATTTACGATGCTCCACAACGCTTTAAGGTAATCCAAGCGGCGATTGCGATAATCAATGTAGTAGGCATGTTCCCACACATCGAACGTCAAAATCGGATTAAGTCCTTTCGTTATCGGGTTCTGAGCATCTCCCTCTTGTGAAATTACAAGCTTGCCATTTTCAGTAGCAGAAAGCCATACCCAGCCTGATCCGAAAAGCCCGGCGCCTTTTGCCTGAAATTCATTTTGAAAAATATCAAACGAAATAAAATCGCGATCAATTAGTTTTGCAATTTCACCCGTCGGTGCATTCCCCATTACCGGAGCCTTAAATTGCAAAAAATACATCACATGATTCAGAATCTGCCCAGCGTTATTGAACACGCTTCCACTAGAAGTTTTCACAATTTCTTCAAGAGATTTTCCCTCGAATTCGCTTCCTGGCAATGCAGCATTCAAATTATTCACATACGTTTGCAAATGCTTGCCGAAATGAACCAGCATCGTTTCTTGGCTAAGTACTGGAGCAAGATCTGCCATTCCGTACGATAGCGACGGCATTTCAAATTTTCCATTAACAGGCTGAAACATGGGATGTCCTCCTTTTCGATAGTCTTTATCATTGCTCTATAAAGAAATATACACTATCATGCAAAAAGGAGCATCAAAAAAAGACCCAAGACTATTCCATGTTAAAAGGCCCTGCCGAAGCAGAGCCCTTTAACATTTTTGTATCCCTCAATCTAGTCGAGAGGCCAACAAATTATTCTTCGTCACCGCCTTCTTCGTCGGCAGAATCGTCACTAGCAGCTGCAGCAGCAACATTGCCAAGCAAGACGCTTACATCGACCGACTGGAGTCCAGCAAGGCTCTTCACGCCCGTTTTCTTGTCTTCTTCGACCTTGGCGAAAGTAGACACGATAACGTTGGCAGAGCTAGCTTCAAAACGGCGGGTCTTGTTAGCAATGCTATTGGAACCCTTGGTGGCCGGGAAGAACTTGGCTTCGAGCCTAGCCATATCCTGAGAATTCTTGACCGTCTGGAGAGCTTCGCAAGCAATGGCCCAGGTCTGTTTATTCATTTCAATGCCATTATTGACAAGTTCAAGAACCATGGAGTTACCCTTGAAAGACTTGGCAGTTGTGGCATCGTAATGTTCTTTAGCCTGGTTGACATAGTTACCCTTCTGCATGAAGAGCATGGCGATAACGCCAAAGACGAGAACGGTAAGTGCGATAGAAATATTCTTTAAATTCATGACGTTCTCCCTTATTCGAAACGGTATTCAGCCGGTTTTTCGATTTTCAAACTGTTAGCAAGGTTGTACTGGACCAAGGCACTGTAATCAACGTTTTTCATTTTGCCCTTGGCAAAGCTGAACTTCACGACGCAGCCCTTACCGCAAGCGACTTCCTTTACATTCTTGTCGTTCTTGATAAGAATTGAACCTTCGGCAAGGCCAGCCTTCTGGAAAATGCCGTTCTGCACAGCGTCATTAATGCCAGCGCCAGTATAAAGGTGGGAAATCTGCTTGAAACGAGCATCCTTGTCGCCTTCGATTGCGGCAAGGTTAGAAGTGAATGCAGCCTCGGTCTTTGCACCGGAGAGCATCGAATACACAAGCTTCCAAGCCATGCTGTACTGGTCCACAGAGCGCCACTGTTCCACAAGAACCTGCGTATTCTTTTCCAAATATGCCGATTCCTGTTCGTTCGCAGTGCGTTTTGCCTGTTCCTCATAACCGCCCTTGAGCGACATCAGGATAATGATGAGAGCGACGAGGATGACAACGTCAACCACGACGAGAATCTTCATTTTCTTTTTATCCATAGTATTCCTTTAAAAAAAGACATTTCAAAAACAATCTAAACTTTAATTTAAAAAAAACAAGCAAATTTAAAGTAAAAATAGAGCACTCTCGTGCCTATTTTTTATATTCTTCACGTATGAGCGAAGATATTTCCAAATTACCGTCCCAAATTATCTTTGACAACCTCAAAGAAATGATGCGCGCCAAGAATACCGCGCACGAATCCATTTTCAAGTTCCACTGGAAAAAGATGTGGCCGTTCAGTCTTATTTGGCCGCAAGTGGATTTTGTCCGTATCGTGAGACTCATGGATGAATTGCGAAAAAACGTCGTTTCGCAAAAAAAGCTTATCAAAGAAGCCATGTCCAAAGCAAAGCCCTACGAAAAGACTTTCCTCGTCTCGGCTCCGGCATATTTGGACAGTTTTGACGTTTCTTGCAAATGTCTTGCCGATGTCGCCCAGTGGAAGCAGGACATGCTCGAAAAGAAGCTCCACCACGATGTCAAAATGGTTCGTGACGTTTCAGAGTACAACAGCATTCTCAAAGCATACGAAAAGGCACAAAACGATCTTGTCCAAGCAGGTGCTTTTGTCCGTGCCGGCTGGATCGAAGCTCTAAAAGGTCTCGCAGACGAACTTGAAAGCGAATCAGCTAAAGGCTAATAATGCCAGCCATCAGCGTCATCATTCCACAGTACAACACCGAGGCATTCATCAAGGATTGCCTAGACAGTCTCGTTGCACAAACATTTTCGGATTTTGAAGTCATCATCGTAGATGATGGTTCCACGGACGGTAGTGCAAGAATCGCCGCCAGTTTTGCCTCTTCCGACAACCGGTTCAAGCTCATCGGGCAACCGAACAAGGGAATTTCTGAAGCACGCAATACAGCGCTTAAGATTATGCGTGGCGACTATGTCACATTTATCGACAGTGACGATTGCGTCGCTCCCAATTTTCTCGAAACGCTGTATTTCATAGCACAACTGCACCAAGCTGATATCGCCTGTTGTTCCTTCCAAAATATCGATGAAGAATACAAGGCAGACGGAAGCACCCCGAACATAGCAGCGTCCAAAGTCATCTCTGCCGAAGATGCAACGCGAATTGCACTGTACCAAGATTCTTTACCAGACTATTCCGCATGGAATAAATTATTCAGGGCTGACCTTTGGAAAGAGCGCCGATTCCCTGTAGGAATATTATTCGAAGATTTGGCTACAATTCCTGAAGTCATGTTAAATGCTAATAAAGTTGCAGTGACAAATTCCAAACTTTATTTGTACCGCAAGCATTCGACAAGCATTCTCGCCTCATATTTTTCCATCAAGAATATGGTTCTGCTCGATACGGCCGAAAACGTTTTAGAAAGAATGAAGCAGGAATCCAAAGCGCTTTACAAAGCCGCAAGAAGCATGCTCGTAAGCGCAAGTTTCAGCATTTTGATGCGCTCCAAGGATACCGAAGAATTCGCTGATTACCGTAAAAGAGCTTTTGCAAGCATCAAAAAATATCGATTGAGCACATTTTTCGATTTGAAAATTCGAATGCGAAACCGCATAGCGATTATGCTTTCGTACCTTCCCCGTTTCTTGTTTCTCAAGTTTTTGAAGAAAGGTCTTTCGTGATTCCGTTGACACCCAAAGAAGTCGTTATCCGCATCGCGCGGCGCGTTCTCGGAGAGAATCGCGTTCACGATTATTTGATTCGACGAGGGATTGAATTACGGCACTTGCAAGACGGGTACACGGGGGGCGGCGAAGTCGAAGAAAGATGCGAGGAATTTGATAGAAACGGTCGCAAAGGACTTGATAGGGATTGCTCCGAGCGCCAGACTCTGATATTCATGGTCGATGGCAAATGGATGCACGGAGGCCTTACCGACAGATTGCGAGGGATGACAAGCGCCTACCGCTTTGCCAATGAGCATAACCTCGACTTCAAAATTTTCCACACATCGCCATTTGAACTTCAAGAAATTCTGCAGCCCAACAAAGTCGATTGGAAAATCAGCCCAAGCGAAATAAACTACAACAGAGCCTTCGCAAAACCGGTTTTACTTTACCGAGAAGATTTCGAGAACGATTCCGCCTTGGAACGCCAAATCGACAATTCGCACAAACAATTTCATCTGTATTCTTGCATCGATACGGTCAACGAAAAATTCCCGGAATATTTCAACGAGCTATTCAAGCCATCGACGATTCTAGAGAAAGAGCTTGAGCATTACGGCAAACTGCTGGGAGAAACCTACACAGCAATTTCATTCCGTTTTCAAAACAAGCTTGGTGATTTTAAGGAATTCACATTCAAGGAATTGGCCGCGAGCGACAAGCAAAATCTTCTCGATGCATCAATGAACGTGCTTAAAAACGTAGCGGAACAAGCGCAAGCCGCACAAAAAATTCTCGTAACAGCGGACAGCCCGAGATTCCTTGCCGAGGTCGAGAAATTGCCGAATGTAATCACAGTCAAGGGAAAAAGCATCCACATCGATTTCAACAGTTCTAAAAACGCAACAGATTACTTGAAAGCGTTCACGGAATTTTTCCTCATTTCAAGAGCTTCAAAAGCAATTCTTTACCGCAATCGCAAATACAAGACGTACCCATCTAATTTCCCCAAATACGCAGCATTGCTGGGGAACGTTCCGTATCAAATCGTAAACGACTGATTTTAAGCAGCCACCGCACTTTTTGACGTTCCCTAAAAGATTGCTCGTGAGATAAAGCAAAAATGCCGGCTAATTGCCGGCATCGTTTTTTCATTCGTTTTAAAACAGTGCTACTTCACAAAAATCTTGGAAATTTTCTGCGTAGAGCCTGCGCGGACGCGGAGCAGGTAGAAACCTGCCTGCGGAGCGTCCAGCACCAATGCGTTCGTGCCATAGAGCGCCTTTGCAGAAACGCGAGCCTTCACAACGCCCTTCACATCCAAAAGTTCCACGCGAGCATTGGTGCCCGCAAGGCTTTCAGAAGCGTCAAACGACACATGCAGCTTATTGCCAAGCCTTGCGGAGCGCAGACCCTTGATAAGCGCATTCTTTGCGGCAACAACAGGTGTTCCCTTAGTTACTTGCACCGTAGCCGTTTTCGAGCTCGATTTCAAGCGCACCTTCAACGGAGAGCCTTCCTGCATTTTAGTCGTATTTCCATCGACCGTCACGTAAACTTGATAGCCAAGCGCATTCACGCCTTCGATACCTTCAATTTCCAAGAAACCATCGCGGTCACTAGAAGCCGAAAGAGCTACAGTCCATTCCATATTCTCGCTAGGAGCCTTGATAGACTTAGCCAAAGCGCGCTTCCCATCAAGAATCGAAAGATTCACATGGTCACCCATGGCTGCAGGCGGTTCATCAGCCACAAACGGACGATCACTTACACCCAGCAAATTCCTAGAATCGCGTTTACCCTTGCTATCAGAAAGCGCTAGCTGCAACGTCCATTTATTTTCCGTCGAAGATTTTGCAAGTTTACGGAAGAGAGACGAATGCTCATTTGGAATTTCATCCCAAACAAAATCAACACGATCAAACTCCGGTTCAGCAGAAACTACCCACTTTGTTTTTTTCGAGACCTGAGCCCACACAGCTTCATAAGGCTGAAGGACTTCAACAAAGTCAACATATCCACCCGTTTCAGCATTATAACGCCAGAACTTCACTTCGGCGTCTTCGTCTGCAGAAGGTCCCCCATTACCGGAATACAAATTCACAGCCCAGCCATGCGGATTTGCGACCAAATTCCAGCCGCCGTTTGCACTTTCGAGATTCCAAACAATGTCCTTTCCTTCATCCTTGAAATCTTTACGCAATACAAGAGGTTTATCGTTCCGTGACGAGTACCAGACGCCACGAGATGCATCAAGTTTTTCACCAGGACGGACAGAATTGTACTGCCAAAATTCACCAATACCTCCTTCATTCCACCAATAAGCACTTGTTTCATCCCAATCGAGAGCCGTCGTGTCAACAGCAGCAAACGATAGCATCTGCCAACTACCATTATCAACAGTCCTGAACGGAGATTCTACCGTGAAATACTCAACTTTTTCAACATATTTCACGCCATCCGTTAGAATGATAATGACCTTGTATTCGCCTGGTTTATTCACGCGGACGAGCACTTGATCCGTAGCGCCCGACTTCACAGTCTCTCTAGACAGAGAATCGACAACCTTATTCGTATTTATATCTACAATCTTGAACAAAGCTGATACCTTACGAGAGACATCAAATGCACTTGACGAGAATTCAAGTTGCATTGTGTTTCCACTTGTCTTGGATTGTGTATTCACAATTTCAATCTCTGTTTTATTCGTCTTACCAAAGAATGTAGTCAGAACAACGTTGTCCATATTCTTCGGCAATTTATCACCATCATGGAGCACGGCAACGACTTCATTCTTTTTAGTTACAACAAGAGAATCCAACACAAAGCTAGAATCAGGAATAGCACGTAAAGTCCAATCACCGCCATCAAGAACACTCGGCAACATAATCTGTCCATTTTCATCAAACTTATGGACCGTAGTTTTATCGCCAGTTTTCTCGACAACTTCAATGCGACCATGAGCCACATCTGCTGTAACGCGAACGAGTTCACCCGCACAACCATCAACCTCGTCCGTCCAACGAGGATACAACTTGATTTTAGTTGTTTCGTTTAAATCCGGATAAGCCGCATAAATTTCTTCAATAAGCTGTTCGTTCATTTCCTTGTAAATGGATCCATCCTTAGTGACACTCCAGCCCGCTAGGCATTGATCTGCACTATAAGCCATTGTCGGGAAAGTCGCAGAAGCATCGCTAGAAACAGTCATGTTTTCAATATCCTTAGCCCAATCGTTACCAAAGAACAGCGTTTGATCTGTAGACAAATCAAGCGTAAAAGTGAAATCCATTTTTTTCTTGGCTAGCGGAGCCTTGATATCCATGTTCTCTTTTACAGTAAACAAGCCCGAAAATTCTTTCCATTCACCGTCACTGCCATGTGTTCTGTACACATAAGTTGCATTTTTATCCTCAACATAATTGGCATCAGCACTGATCTTGAACAAAATTTCCGTAAACGAAATATCTTCGTCATTTGAAGGAATCTTCAAGCCCGCGGCTTTAACTTCATAAGAACGCTTGACAGTTTTTTGGTCGCCAAGCTCAAACGTTCTTGTAAGCGTAAGCGAGCCCTTATCGCCATCTACAGAATATACGGTAAAGCCTTCATCGCAATCGTCCCAATAGGCGTACATTGTGACCGGAGCAGAGGTTCCAAGCGCCGTGTATTTCTGCATGAAGGATTCATCCACTTCCGTAAACAGACCACCTGTCTTATCGTCCTTTTCAAAGGTATATCCAAGCACGCAAGAACCATCGCGATAAATAGCCTTCGGGAACTTGCGATCTTCGCGTTCTACGTTGTAGCGCTGCTTGATTGTCCAATTACCAGAAGCATCTGTAGCAAATGTCTCCGTTGTCAAATATTTCTCCCAAGAATCACCAAAGAACGATTCTCCACCACCATTATTTTCATTGAATACAACATCATATCTCACCAATTCCACCGGTCTTATAAAGGAATAAGAATGCTGCAAAAAGCCATCATATTCCACACGCCAAGCATTATTCACAGGCATTACAGCTGTTCCAATTTCCTGACCAGGGAAATCGAAGTAAGACACTTCATAATCAGAGCTCGTGAAAACATAGCCCAATTTCGGGACACTACGTTCTGTATCGACATAAAAGTCGAAAGCATCGCCTACAAGGGAAATTCCATTGGAGGGAACTTCATGACGCAAAACAGCATTGCCAAACTTTTGGTAAAGCACAAGCGTTGCATTCGAGCTGCCATTTTTCACGCTGATTGTCGGTTCGGGATTTGCCGCACAATCTTTCCAAATCGCATACAATTTCGTAGGTTCCGTTTCATCCTTGCTAAAAGCATTGTAAACATTAGGACTAGCATCAATTTCATTGTAAACGGCATCTGCAGCAATACGTTCCGCAGCGGTCTTGAGAGACCATCCACCAAAGCACTTGTCGGTGCGATAAGGAGCCCAAAGCTTGTAGCGATCTGCATCCGATTTAAGGGTAATCTTTTCCGATACAACAGCATTCGTAGGCACAAATGTTTTGGATGTATCCGCCGCTGTTTTTGCCAAATCCAAATTGTAAGTAACAAACATGGGTTCATAAAGCGGAATAAAATTGACAGTCAATTCCATATCGCTATTGACGACAATTTTATCTCCAGGAACAAACGTCGTCGTTACAGAGCCTTTCTTGGAAGTTACTCTATCAAATTTGTAGCCATTCTCAGGAGACGGATCCATCGAGAACGAAACACTTGTTGCTCCACCATTATAGAACGCCTTTGGAACTTCAAGCTCAAAAGCATCTCCCTTAGCTGTAAAATCATGAGCTATTACAACATCGTCTATTTTTTGCAACAAACGGAAAGAACCTTTACCGTTGATATTCATTGTAATCTTATACGAACCTTTGTAAGTATCACACTGAGGGTTATCTACATCAGGAACAAGCTTATTGACATCGGTATTCGTATTGGCGGGAACCATATATTGCAATTCATCAGACAACACGGTTGCATTGTGTTCAGGCACACCTTCACCAGCGACTTTCCAACCAATCAGGCAGCCCTTAGAATTGAAAATTGTCGGTGCAACAATGTTTTTTACAGTAACATTTTCTTTATTTGCAAACCAATCCATCTTCGTGCTAGTAACATTGGCGACAAAGAAGTCTTTTCCCTTCACCGTTTGTGGGATAGTGAAGTTTACATTGTAATGCAACAAAGCATACTTGACTGTAAATTTGGAATTTTTCATTTTAACGGGTCTATATTTCAACTCTCCCTTAGATACGTCATAGCCCCAATTTTCACTAGCAGGAGCTTCACTCCATGTATTTTCAAATCCAATGGACATGGTATAACCCGGATCCGGAATTTCAGAAACTTTAAATATCAAAGTGTCTTCCGTTTCCGGAACATAAAGACGATGGTTGTAGTTCGTTACATCACCCGATGTGTTATAACTGAAAAGCACGGATGACTGCTTAAAAGAAGTTCCGCCAACAGTCTGTGAAAGAACAATCTTTCCGTGATAATCGTCGCTAGTTTTCAGTTCCTTGTTCGCATCATCAATAGCGTAAATATCAATCGGAGACAACGAGAATGGATCACTGGTGCGTCTTTTGGGATAAAGAACAATGCTCCCACCCGTTGAATTGCCACCCGAAGCTTTATTCAAAAGCTCCGTAGACAAATAATCATCAAATACATCTCCAGATAAACTATACCCCCAATCAAACATATAGAAGCTTTTAGGGCCTGTCCTAGGAGTCACCAAGACATAGGCTTTGGGGAACTTATCTTCGCTGTCAATGGCTTTCATCTTCTTGGTATTTTTCCAATCATTTTCAGCCCAAGCGTTACCAAACACAACATCAGAACCTCCAGATAAACTATTCAAGTTAAAGGTAACATCGTAATAAGTCTGAGCAGCATATCCATTTGGATCTAATGAAGGCACATCATACACACCACCATCACCATATACCCAATATAATATTGTCGTGTTTCCACTATTCAAAACATCAACAAAGTCGTTAGACTTCATTTTTGCGTCATCAATAATGCCATTGTAATAACTTTTGGTGTCAGATTTCTTTACCGGCTTAGGTTCATTTACCAGTTCTCCGTCTGCCTCCAAATCACTTACCGCATTACGGAAGTTATGACTAACGTTAACATGTTTACCTAGCATTGATCCATTTAGCCAATTTCCATCGCTATTAAATGAACCAATCCCTATTGTGGCTTCATTAGAAAGGAGAGTAGAAGAATGTCCGTAATAGAAGTTGTACTGCACACTTTTAAAATTGACATTTTTACAATCCATACTTCCTACAAGATAACCCACTTTATCTGTTGCACCACCGTAAACATCATCAGTGACTTTATTGTAATTGATGGTCAAGCCCAATTTTTCAGTCGATGTAAAATGAATAAAGCCAATTAAACCACCAACATAGGAATCAGAACTTGCTCCTCCACCTCGTATAGAGGCACGAACACTATTCTTTGTCACCGATAAAGCAGTATAAGCACAATCTTCAATTATATAACCAACAAGTCCACCCGCATATTTAGATGCAAAAATAATCGAGTTTGATTTACTACCAACATCTATTTCAGAATATTTTGATTCTTCCGCAACAGACACAGCATCGGAATGATTCGCCATACCCAAAAGACCGCCCACATAAGACCCATTTTGAATATCCAGACCAGCCAAACTAGATTTGGCCCACACCACCTTTTCATACTGCATCACAAAGCCAGCAACACCACCAAAATAAGTATCACCTCCTGATTTTCCATTTACAGAACGTATTCTTAAAAATTGGACATCAAACCCGCTATAAACATTATTAGTGGAACCATCATCATTTTCCCTTAAATTCGTCACTAAATAGCCCGCAACGCCACCACCATAATTTCCACTAGTAATTGTATCTTCCGTCAAAGATATGTTACTGATGTAAGCAGCACCATTACCTAAGACAGCACCAACATCGTGTCCATAAAAACTTGAGTTTTTTACATGAATGTTTTGATAGACATGCACAGCGCTCTGACTATTCAAGGCAACGATACCAACCTTAGAACTAGTCTTTGTCGATTTAAAAAGCACCTTCTCAAAATCGAGGTTTTCGACCTTTTTAGCACCTTTTACAAAACCTACTTCATCAGCATCGGCGATATGGCAAAGCCCGGAAATCTTATAATGGGGAGATGCCGATGTGCCAACAAGGGAGAATTTATCCTTCAAGTCAAGCATCATGCCGCCAAAAGCGGTGTTACCCGTCTTACAAGACGTACCATCAGCACTTTTACCAGCAAACGCAATGTCTGAAGTTATTTGAATAACAGCATCGCCAGTTTGATTCTGCATCCATGTATCAATTTCATCATACACATCGTTCCAAGTCAAATAACAGTTAACGTCGCCACCATTTTTTTGGAACAATTTCAAAACACCCGAGGTTTGAGTATCTATACAAAAATATTGAGTTCCAGAAGCTTGTGCATGAGCCGGAACAACAGCCATCGAGGCGCTAATGAGTACAAAAACTAAAAACGAATAAAAAGCCGAAATTTTCTTCATAAAAATTTCTCCCATGTTTAAGCATAAATATAGCATACTTACAGAAATCTTACAGATACGCTTCTTAAAAAGCCTTTCTGCTGTGAAATAAAGCACACAACATCAGCCTTTAGACCCCAACTTTGGGGCTAAATGAAAGCTAAATCACACTGGACTTGTAAACGTTTTTTTAAAATGGCAATAGTTTTTTGGGAACAAACAACTTTGGAACGCGCAACCAAAAACGTGGCGAAATTGAAATCACCTTCGGAATTAGTCGAATTGCCTCCAGTTTGCTTTGGGCAGCAACAGCAGAAAACCAGTTCGCTTTCCAGGCTCGAACCGCCTTTTTGTACAACGGGTGCGATTTATAGTTGTCAGCAATAATGCGCAAGATTTCACTATAGATGCGGTCATGATTCGTGTGCAAGTTTTCACCATGTTCGCGGTAATAGCAACACACAAAGTCTTTTGAAGCCGGTTGCGGTCCGTAATGATAAAGAATTTTCAAGTAAAGCGGATAATCCTCAAAGAAATAGCGTTCGTCATAACCGCCAATTTCCAAAATTTTCTCGCGCACAAACATTTCGGCACAACCATGCAAGGCTTTTTTCCCAAGAAACGACTCTTCAAAAGAAACCAGCGGAACACTGCGGAGGTACCGCACATCCATCGACCCTAGCGTTCCATCATCATACAGCGGAACAACTTGACCAAAGCAAGCCACCGCACCTGGATGCGCATCTAAAAAATCACTCTGTTTCTTGAGCCGATCTGGCGGCATAATATCATCCGACGAGAATGAACAGACATAACGGCCACGAGCAAGCAAAAGCGCTTCCATAAGCGTTTTAGTCACGCCCTTGTTCGGGCGATGAACATAAACAAAACCGAATTCATCCGAAAGGCGTTTTAAAATTTCAGGAGAACGGTCCTTGCTACCGTCATCCACCACAATCAATTCAAAATCGATGCCTGTCTGTTCCAAGACCGAACGCACAGCCGCTTCAACATACTGTTCGTGATTATAACTTGGCAAGATTACAGAAACTTTCGGACTCATTGCGCTTTCCAATTATTTGCTCCACTTCAAGCTTTTAACAAGAAGGGCCGACACGACTAACGTAAGAACATTTTCAAGGGCATACGCCATCATCGGGCCATTAAATTCGTAGAGTTTTACAAAAAAATAAGTTGCAGAAGCAAGGACGAATTGCGAACAAACTTCAAGCATCAGGAATTTTTTCGTTTCACGTCGAGCAATTAAAACAAGTCCAAGCGCCCAACCCCCTACGCGAAAAAAATCACCGACAAGTTGCATCGGGATATAATCACTTGCACCAGCAAATTCCGACGAAAGCATCACAAAGACAAGAAGCGAACGCCCAAAATAAAGCGCCACAACAGCGACAAGAGCAAGCAACATCGTCCTAACAAAAATCGGACGAAACATTTTAGAAAAATCAGCCTTGGTCATCTTCGCAGAAACTTTAGGCAAAATGATTACGCCAAGAATCGCCGAGAAAAAGGCCATCAGGAAATCTGAGATTTTCCAAATGCCCTGCCAAATGCCAGCCGCATTCCAACCCAGGTTTTCGCCGACAGTCATTCGCATGAACGTCAAGACCATTGGAGAAAGCACCATCGGTACAATTCCCATCAATGCATACGAGAACCACGGAGCACGAATATCTAGCGCAGTCTTGCGGATTTCTTTGAGGCTAAACCCAGCGCGGGAAGCAATTTGCGCGGCAAAAATGCCAGCAACAATAGACTGCGTCGCCACGATAGAAAGTACACTCAATCGCCCAGAATAAAGGAAAAATGCCACCCAAAGCATTTGCCAAAGCGACGAGACCATGTTAATCAAAGCCCAACGTCGATAATGCCCAAGCCCGTTCATCACGGAGGCTGCAATCGTAATAATATTTGTCGCAAAGACACCTGGCAACGCAAAGATAACCGCAGCCTGCACAAGACGCGGATGAATCTCCGGAAAGAATTTTTCGAGCGGGACCATAAAGCAAAGAACAAGCGCAATGGCAAATGTCACGATACTCGCAAAAGTCGTCAAACGGAAACCGCCCCGCCACAATCCCTGCAACTGTTCCAAATTATTCTTATTCTGCGCCGTCAAGCTCACCCAGCCATTCTGGAGCGCAAGCGAAGACGTTGCCTGCCCCATCGTCATGAAATTCATGAACTGCCCAACACACGCAAATGCGCTCGGCGAAAGGTACACCGCAAGCAATTTATTCACAACGAACACGCGTAAGGCATTCAAGAACGTCACCATTCCAGAACCTAAAAACGCTTTCCAAAAATTCACAGAATCAGACTTCATCAAATTTTACCATGTATAGATTGCTTCGTCACTTCGTTCCTCGCAATGACGTTTAAAGAAATAGTTGCGCACGTCACGTTGATTTCATCCCTAAAATTCATTAATTGCGCCAATCACTTCAGAGACTTCTTCGTCCGTAAGCACCGGACTCATGGGAATGCTGAGAATCGTTTTCGCCATCGATTCTGCAATTGGATAATCACCACTGAATTCGTGAGCGTAAGCCTCCTGCAAATGCGGTGGAATCGGGTAATGAATGAGGGTTTCGATGCCACGTTCCTTCAGGAATTTCTGCAACGCATTACGCGAATCTTCGCTCTTGAGGCGGATTACGAACACATGCCAAACATGCTCCGACGGAGTCTGCGGAATCTCGGGCAATAGAACTTTGGCATTCTTGATTTCAGAGCAATAACGAGCAGCAATTTCCCGGCGACGTTCGTTCGACGCCTCCAAATCGGGAAGTTTCGCCAATAGCATCGCCGCCTGCAACTCGTCTAAACGGGAATTTACGCCCTTAAACTTGTTCACATACTTGCGTTCAGAGCCGTAATTTCCAAGAGCACGCACCATATTCGCCACCGCTTCATCGTTTGTAAGCACAATGCCAGCATCGCCTAGCGCACCCAAATTCTTTGTCGGATAAAAGCTAAAAGCCGCCACTGAGCCAAACGAGCCTGCCTTACGGCCGTCGCTCAAATGCGCCCCATGAGCTTGAGCACAGTCTTCAAAAAGGAGCAAACCATGCGAATTTGCAAACTCACAGATTTCATCCATTGCACACAAGCGCCCATACAAATGAACAACTAAAATTCCTCGTGTACGAGCGCTAAGCGCTCTTTCTAAAAGTTTCGGATCAATATCGTAACTGTTTTCAGCGGGATCCACAAGCACAGGCTTGAGCCCCACAGCGCTAACAGCAAGAACTGTCGCGATAAAAGTATTCGAAGGCACAAGAATTTCATCGCCCTCGTGCAACCGCCCAAGTTCCATAGAAGCGCGCAACATGAGCGAAAGCGCATCAAGGCCATTCCCCACACCCACAGCGTATTTCACACCGCAAAAATCAGCAAAGGCTCGTTCAAAACGTTCGCAGAAATGTCCACGAATATACCAACCAGATTCCACAACGCCAGCCGCAGCTTCCTTCAGGGAATCCATGTAAGGCGCATTCAATCGTTTTAAATCAAGAAAAGGGACCATCTTTGGACTAGATACTTGGGAGTTTTCAAACAATATAAAAAAATCGGCTTCGATAAACGAAACCGATTACTGAGCTACGAAGGGCTCGAACCTTCGACCCACGCCTTAAAAGGGCGTTGCTCTACCAACTGAGCTAGTAGCCCGAGCAGGTGCAAATATACAAAAACATTTTTATATTGTAAAGGTATAAGAATGACAAATAAGCAAAAAAATTATGCTTTATGCACATTTATTGCAAAATATTACTCTGACTTTTTATAAATTTACAGCATGGATTTATTGAAGAAACTTACAGCAATTGCGGCATTAGCTATAGCATGTCCGGCGTCAAATTTTGGGTATTTCACTAAGCACGATGCAGGGCAAGAAGTTTTTTCGTTTCTTTCGACATTCGACAGCCCGCGCAATGCGGCGCTCGAAAAATCCGCATCGGCTCTTCCATCGACTGATCCGACAATCGTGCAGCTGAACCCAGCAGCAGTCATCATCACTGATGGCAAAAAACGTGTTGCCGAAGCGCACTGGCAAACAAGCGAATTCGCCGACAATCAAGGAACGCTTTCGTTCACAACGCAATACCAGAAGTTTATCCTGCAAGTCTCGTACAACTGGATTTCTTACGGCACCATCGAAGGCTACGACCAGTACGGCGAACTCAATGGCAGTGAATACAAGCCATTCAGCCAGCTCGCAACAGCAACTGTAGCCTACCCCATGAAGCATATCCGTGTGGGTGCAACCATCAAGTTTGCTTCCGACAAGCTAACAGGGGATGCGACAGACCAGACCGCAATGGCCGCTGCATTCGACTGGGGTTTGACCTGGATGTCCGATAGCAAGAACTACGGTTTTTCGTTTGTTGCAAGAGATTTCGGCGCCATGATTCGCGGCTACCTCAAAGACGGTTCCGACGACTCCTACCCGCTGTCGCAGACATTCGCCATCGGCGGATTCCTCAAACCACGCAGCGCCCCGCGCTTGACCCTGTTTGCAGAAACTGACTTTCCGCGCTATGCAGAACCCGATTTGAACCTCGGTGCTGAATATGCCCTTGGTGAATTCTTCCGCATCCGCGCCGGTTTCACCCGTACATGGCTTGACATTTCTCGCGACATCAAGGAGTTAGCGTCTTCTTCAAGCAGACCAGACGAGACCAACGAAGCCCGTCTGTTCAGCCTCGGCCTTGGCTACAATTCTAGCCTGTTCGCCTTCGATTACGCATTCTCTTACCTTGCGACAAGCTTGGGCTACGAGCACAGGCTCGGTCTCCGCGTAGAATTCTAAAATTTTTGAACACCCAATGCGACAGTTCGACGTTTTTGTTTTCAACGAAAACTTTAACGATACGCCGGGGAACCAGCCCCAACCGCCATTCATGGATCCCGAACTCGGCTGGTTCTACACGAATGATTGGAACAAGCATATCAAAGAAATAGAGGGCGAGTGGGTTGTATTCGCGCACCCCAGCATCAAGATAGACCGTGATTTTTTGAACAACGTTGCAGAAGTCACCGACAGTTTTCCAATGGTTGATGCGTTCGCACCGCGAATCCGTTTAGATTCCAACATTAAAATCGAACCTGCCGAAATTACAGATAAAAGAAAATTTTTAAGCGGATATTTATTAAAGCCAGCGGCCAAAGGGTCTGGTTTTATCGAGATTGATGAAAACGCACCACTGCGTTACGTCGCCGCACCTCACCCCTATCTCGCCATTTATTCTCGAAGAATAATCCAGCGTACAGGCGGTTTTGACATCACACTTCCAGAGCACGCAAGACTCGCCGATTACACGCTTCGCATGATGCACGCGGGAGGCAAAATGTTCTCCGTCCCGTACCTCGTTGCACAAGCAACAACTGACGAAGCAAAGCTCGTTGCCGGAATAGCGCACGCTTGCAATGAAACAGAGCTCAAAGAATCCGTACCGGACCTAAAAGCAATCGCATATGTTTTATCAAAAGCTTTTGGCCTCGAAGCCTCTTTGCCTTTCGCCATCCGCCACCCCTCCGTCATTCCTTCATTAATACGCAACAGAAGTGCACTCAAAGAAAAGCGCAAAGCCGCGACACTGCTTTCAAAGCTCAAAGCAGATTTTCTGAAAGAAGTTACAGAGTAGTTGGTAAAGCTTAGTCGGTAGAACATAATCATCATACCATCCTGGAAGGAGCCTCAGGCGACTGATAGAATCCAGTGTTGTTCATTCCTAGAAGCAAGCCTCTGCGAGCATGACGAAAAAAAATCACTTGTCCCCTATCGCATAGTTCCAGAGTGACAAATACAAAAATTGCCCCGCTCGTTTGAGCGGGGCTTAAAGATTTTTAGCGGAGGTGTGGGAATCTATTTCGCCTTAGGCTGTTGCGCCCACACCACTAACACTATTTAAAATCTTACTTGGTGATGACGCGGGCCATTTCGCAAACCTTGTTGCTGTAGCCCCATTCGTTATCGTACCATGCGCAAACCTTCACGAAGGTCGGGTCGAGCTGGATGCCAGCCTTGACGTCGAAGATGGAAGTGCGAGCGTCGTTGCGGAAGTCCGTAGAAACGAGAGTTTCTTCGGTGTAACCGAGGATGCCCTTGAGTTCGCCTTCAGAAGCTTCCTTCATAGCAGCGCAGATTTCAGCATAGGTAGCCGGCTTTTCGAGTTCTGCAGTGAGGTCAACGAAGGACACGTCAGAAGTCGGAACGCGGAGAGACATACCAGTGAGCTTGCCGTTGAGTTCCGGAAGAACCTTACCCACAGCCTTAGCAGCACCCGTAGAAGATGGGATGATGTTTTCGAGGATGCCACGGCCACCGCGCCAGTCCTTCATAGACGGACCGTCAACAGTCTTCTGAGTAGCAGTTGCAGCATGAACGGTGGTCATGAGGCCACGCTTGATGCCGAACTTTTCGTGGAGAACCTTGGACATCGGAGCCAAGCAGTTCGTGGTGCAGGAAGCGTTGGAGATGATGTCCTGGCCAGCGTAGGTCTTGTCGTTCACGCCATAGACGAACATCGGAGTTGCGTCCTTGGACGGAGCAGACATGATAACCTTCTTGGCACCAGCGGTGATGTGCTTGCGAGCAAGTTCGTCGGTGAGGAAGAAGCCAGTGGATTCAACAACGACGTCAACGCCGAGAGCACCCCAAGTGATGTTCAGCGGATCACGTTCTGCGAAGATCTGGATCTTGTTGCCGTCGACGATGAGGAACTTCTTTTCGCCATCTTCGAAGGAAACTTCGTGGTTGAACTTGCCATGCACAGAGTCATACTTGAGCATGTAAGCGAGGTAATCGACAGAGAGGAGGTCGTTGATACCGACAACCTGAATGTCGTTTGCGAAGTTTTCCACAGCAGCGCGGAACACCATACGGCCGATGCGGCCGAAACCATTGATACCGAGTTTGAGAGCCATTATTGGATCCTTTTTTTATTGTTGAAATTGCTTCCCACCTTGCGGTGGTGCGTTCTTGGTCCGAAAGATACAAAAAATCAATGTTTTTGTGTAGTAATAATCGAAAAAAAAGAGATTTGGGAGCCGGTTTTAGGGGTCAGACTCCGTCCGAACGGGCCAAGACCGCCATATGAGGTTAAAAGGCCCCGCTAATCGTCATCCTTTACGCAGCGGACGGGACACGCATAGTGAATACTGACATGATACAAATGTGCTACATCGGCATCTTCCAAAAACAATGTAATCGAGTTATAGACGCTAGATCCATGAGAAGCACTCCAAAAACGCGTCCATGAATTGAGACCACGGTAATTCCCATCATCATTCCGACAACCAGAAGGAAGAGCCGAAAAAAAATACTCATCAGTTCCCTTACAGTCTTTATTTTTTTTACAAACCCAATCGTTTGCTTTAAGTTTTTTGCCAGCAACCAAATATCCACCAATAGCTTCAAACAGAATTTCAAACTCATCATCTGTCGGTACATGCCAATTTTTAGGGCAAGTCGCATGAAACCATTCATAAAGACGGCCATACTTCGCACAATATTCCACTGAATCATTATAGCAGTAACTTAACGGCCTCGCAAAGTTCAAGTTTTCCGCCATCCATACCTGTTTTCCAATTTTAACAGTCCTATATACTTGCCCATCACGCAAATCTTTAAGAGTATTTGCAATTTCATCGTATTCACTACCCGCATTAAAATCAACAGAACTCGATAACGCTGCAGAGCTGCAACTCGACTTTACACTAGATGACAACTCAGACCTATTACCGCTATATGTTTCATTGGAACGGGAATTGTTCGCGAAATTACTAGATGAACTATATCTCCGTTGATCATATGAAACGAACCAATGGTCGCCATCGCATTCGTAGTCCGCTTTGAGGTCTTTCACATAGACCTTTTCGCCGATGAAGTCATCGCCGCATTCGAACTTTTTAAGTTCGTCCATATCGGCCACTTCGCCGGGCAGCTCAGAGCCTTTGGGAGCAGAAGAACGATCATCGCCACAAGCGACGAACAAGACAAGAGAAGTGAGAATCCAAAATACATTTTTCATTTGTATTCAAAATAGAAAAAAAACTTTGAACCCAATTTAAGCAACTCTTTGAAAATATTTTTTTTCATCCACGCATCACTTTTGTAAACATTCAGAAAGGATAACCAGATTATTCTTATTTGTATCGCAAACCGCTACTTTTGCCCTACCCTATTTTTCTAAAATTAAGGTGTTAAACAATTTATCCCGAGATTATTATGCGTTATTCGTTTGTAAAAAAAGAGAATGTACTTGCCCGCCTGACAGTTGCTTTCGGGCTTTTTTTCCTGTTTTCTTGCGCCGGAAATACGCCCGACGTAAACACCACCCCCTCAACGGAAGCCGCAAGCAGCACCGAAGATTCCTATTACGAGGACGAAGCCTCAGAAATCGATTACACATCCGAAGAAACGGTCACCCCAAAAGCTACTGGCGGTACAATCGAAACAAGCGGCTACACGTTTACGGCTCCAGACAATGGTTGGACAATTATCGGCGGCGAGGACAATGCACCTTATGAATTTTACAATCCAAAGACCGGCCGCCGCGCCGTCATCGTCGAAGTAACCCTCCCCGAAGGAGAACCCCTGCGTCTCATGGACCGCGCCCAAATCGAAATGCAGTCCTTTGAATCGAGCGGTAAAAAGGCTACTCTTGCTGAAACCTATCCCGAAGAAGCTTTCGGCACAACTGGCGCATTCTTCGATGTGGCCGGCAAACGCTACGACACTCCTTACGAAGCCGTCGGTTTAGTTATCAACGCAGGCAACCACGTCTTTACACTCACGCTTTCTGCAAATGATGTGCAGATTGATGCAGGAGCACTCAAGCAAGAATGGAAAGACTTTTTTGCCACGTTCAAACTCAAGGACATCGTAAAAGAAGCCGCCCCAGAACTTTCTGACGAACGCATCACGCAACACACCAGCACGGACCTCGGATACACTTGGAGTACAAAAGACACGCTTTGGCACACATGGACAAGCGTAGCACGCCAAAACGAGGATCCTGATTTAGTGCTTAGCGACAAGAAAGAAGATATCTCCTTGTTCGTGTACGGCGCCATCGTCCCCAGCGAAGAAGTCAGCCAGCAAGACATGTTCAAAGTTCTTCTCAGTCGTCTCGGGCTTTCCATGAACGAACCGAACTTAGAAGTCCAGCGAGTAAAAGTCGGCGACCGCTATGCTCAAGAATTCACGCTCACTCGCGTAATAAACAAGTTCGATTTCTACTACACGGGTAGATTCTTCTACGACAACGGCCGCGGAATTCTTATCGCCACTTGGACACAAGGCATCAACAAGAAAAAATACGCATCGGTGATGAAAAATGCGCTCGAAGGGCTCAAACTCGGAGCCATGCCGAAACAAGCAACCGATGAAGCCGCACGCCAAAAGCAGAACAAGTTCAACGCCTCGGTCATAAGCCAAGTTGGCATTCTTCGTTTGCTCGAAGACCAGCCATTTGTAGCCCTCAGCTACTTTGAACGCGCCAACAAGATGGACCCGGAAGAACCGCTTTACCTCATCAACTGCGGATTTGTGTACCAGATGAAAGAACTTTACGGTCCAGGCATCAGCTATTTCACAAGCCAAATGGAACTCGTGCGCAAGAATGGCAAGTTACTCTCCATTCTCGGCGAAATGTACGAAGCATTGTTCGATTATGGCCACGCCCGCGAATGTGCCGAAGGAGCTCTCCGTTACACGCCCAACAACCCGGAATACGTCATCAACTTGAGCGACGCATTGTGGGGTCTCGGGCAACGCCACCAGTCTCTCATTGTCGTGCAACGCCTCTTTGACACGCAGCCCAGTTCCCGCCTCGGCGTTTACCTCGCCAAGACATATATGGGGCTTGACCAGTATGCAGAAGCCGTAGACATTCTTTACGGTATCCGCGGACGTTTTGGCATGAGCAAAGACTTGGGCGAAACACTCATGGACGCTCTCATGTTCCTCGGTCGCTACGAAGAAGCTCGCGCCATTAGCGAAGAAACGCTCGCCAAGGCCAAGAACGACTATAAGATTTGGACAATGCACGGCAAGATTCTCTTCTATAGCCGTAACTACCGCGATGCAGAAAAGGCACTCACCAAGGCACTTGCTTTGCGTCCGGACAATGAAGATGCCAAGAGTTTCCTCTCTGCCACTAAGGCATACCTCGGCAAAGCCGACAACCGCACGCTCCAAAAGCCGATTACACCGGTCGAAGATCGCACCGCCGACTTGAAGACGCTTCTCCGCCCGCAAGCCAAGAAGACTGCAGTTGAAGGAGACTTCCCGGCTGTTATCCATTATCAAAAAGAAGCCCTCAAGGCAGAAAAAGGTGCCAACTGGGTCCGCAGCGAAGAAATGCTCCTCGAAGTTTTGGACCAGCGCGGTGCAGCTATTTATCGCGAATTCACGTTCGACTTCTTGCCGGGCTTTGACCGCATTTTCTTGAACGCACTCGAAGTTTACGATAGCAATTGGAAGCTCAAACAGAAGGCTACTCTCAACGGAGCTTACATCACTTACGCTACTGAAATAGGCGGAGGTAACGAATCACAGACCGCACACTTCCCGCTTTCGGAAATTGCACCGGGCGACTTCATCTACATGCAGTTCAGCCGCACGAATCTTCAGAACAAGGGTATGATTCCTTACACCAACTACGAAAGCAGCCGCGATGTGCCTGTCGGAGAATCCATCTTCCGCATTTACGCAGACACGACACGCTTTGTCACCGAAGAATACGGTCCGCTCGAAAAGACAGCAATTAAAGGCGGTATTGAATGGAAGATTGAAAATCCAGTTATCGTCCGCAAGGAACTTTACATGCCGGTCTATCGCGACTTTGGTGCAGGTCTTATGCTCACAGGCAAGCAAGAATGGCATGATGTCGGTGACGATTACCAGAACCTCATCAGCCACCAGTTCAAGCAAGCCGTCAAGGTTCGCGAACAGGCTTTTGAAGTGCGCGGCAACAAGATCGGCGATGACGCCGTCAAGGCCATTGTCAACTTCGTCCGTCACGACATCCGCTACCGCGATGTGCGTTTCGGCGGCCATAGCCTCATTCCGCAAACCGCAGAAGTAACGCTCAAGGAACACCGCGGCGACTGCAAGGACATGGCACTTCTCTTGAAGGACATGCTCGAAGCCATCGGCGTAAAGAGCTACCTCACAGCAATTCACCTGACCGAAGAAGGTTTCTCGCACTTGCCGACCATCCAGCAGTTCAACCACATGATTCTTTACATCCCGAAACAAGGGAAGATTAGCGAACGCTGGGTTGACGCTACCGACAAGACGGGTAATGACCGCCCGGTACCGCTCGACATGGAAGGCAAGGTTGCACTCGTCATCGACGGTGACCATAGCCATGTCGTCACGACCCCGATTCTCGAAGATAATCAGGAACATCAAATTGCCATCCAGCATGATTTGTTCATCGGTGCTAATGGCGAATGCGAATTCCGCGATTCCGTACAGCTCCAGGGCAAATTTGCAAGCGCCATCCGCAACAAGTTCTTCGGGCGAGACATTAAAGATCAGGAAAAACTCCTTGAACAGTTCCTCGCTGCAGGCGTGCCTGACGTGAGCATCGGCAATATCCGCATCGAGAATCTCGACCAGTTCAACAAGCCACTCATCATCGTGAACACTTACTTGTCCAAGGGTTACTTCGGCCAAGGCGGTTCCGAGCTCAAGGGACGCTTCCCGAACGTGTGGGAAAGGAGCCTTTTCAAACTCCCGAAGGTTGCAAAGCGCCACCACCCCATCCGCATGCCGCACGAGACCATTTTCAGCTTCAAGCTCAACATCAAGACCGCAAGCGGTCACACGGTTACGCTCACCGAAGCCAAGCCGCTCAACCGCACCGCAGACTATGTAAGCTTCGAAAAAGCTCCGAAATCCAAGACCTCTAGCGGAATCAAGTGGACCACGTTTGCGCTTTACGCCGATCCAAGCGAATATGACAAGATTCGTGAAGAATGGAATTACTTGTTGAGCGAAACCAGCCCGATGATTACGGTGAAATAAGCGGCTTCGCCGCAGTAGGAAGTAGACAGTAGACAGTGGTTAGTGGTTAGGATCGCGGCGAAGCCGCCCTGCATACTAACCACTGTTTACTAATCACTGCTTTAGTTACTAGTTAATAGTTAGTAGTTACTAGAATTCTTAATATGAAATTCTCTAGTAACTCAGAACTTGGAAATCAACCTCAGTAACTCAGAAATTAGTATATGTAAATTTTCTAAGTTCTACAGCGTAGCGAACTCAGTTCTACCAACTAAGTTTTTAAGGTTGCATTTATGAAGGCTTTAATCCTCTCCGATATCCACGGTTCCGCTTTAGCCGCAAGGCAAGCATTATCGTTCTTCGAAAAGTTCAACTGCGAAAAGATTTTCTTGCTCGGCGACACGCTCTATCACGGCCCGAGAAACCCGCTCCCCATAGGCCATGGTCCAATGCAGGTTGTCGAAGCTCTAGCCCCGTACAAAGACCGCATTATTGCAGTCCGCGGAAACTGCGATGCCGATGTCGATTTGATGATGCTTGATTTTCCGATTGAAAACGAATACAAGGTCATCGAGGACAACGGATTACATTTGTTTTTGAGTCACGGGCACATCTTTATGCCAGATTGTTTCCCAAAAACAGCCCTAGAATCCATAGAATCAACAGGGTTCACTCCGGTAAAAGGTGTACTCGAACAGAAAAAGCCACTCATTGACGTTTACCTGTACGGCCACACGCACGTATGGATGCTTGAGAAGAACTTTCGCGATGTACTTCTCGTAAACCCCGGCTCCACAAGCCTCCCGAAAGGCGGAAACCCGCCGACTTTCGGACTGTACGAAAGCACACCCGCAAACGGCAGCGCTCCCGCCCACATCCGCTTCAGCATCCACAAACTGGACGACGGCAAAGAGATTAAAAGCTTTGAGCTGTGAATATCAAACGAGAGAACGATCGCTTCGCGAGCTACAGACGAGAGTCGAAAGAGAAATAAAGGTGCTTCGCACATGTTTATAGGGCGGCTATGCCGCAACCCCAGAGCGAAGCGACCTCAACGTGCCTACGGCACGACCTCATAGTTCAAACCTTTCTAAGTTCTAAGCTCTGCATAATTTCTACTGTCTACCGCCCACAGCCTACTTCTAGTAACTAGTAGCTATTAACTACGAACTTTTTTACTAACATTTCCACTATGGTTCTAAATGTAATTTGGCTCGTATTTTTCTTCGGTGCTTTTATCGCATGCATTGTTCAATGGATTGCATTCGGTGACACAGGCATTTTCAACAAGGCGATTCTCGGGGCATTCGACATGTCCAAAACCGCTTTCGAAATTGCAATCGGCCTTACGGGCATTTTAAGCCTTTGGCTTGGCATTCTAAAAATCGGTGAAAAAGCAGGCGCAGTCCAATTGCTTGCAAAAATCGTTGAACCACTATTCTCGAGACTTTTTCCGCAAATTCCGAAAGGCCACCCTGTCGTGGGTACCATGCTCATGAACATCAGCGCGAACATGCTCGGTCTCGATAACGCAGCAACGCCGATGGGTCTTAAAGCAATGAAGCAACTGCAAGAGATCAATCCTAACGACGATAAAACCGTTGCAAGCGATTCGCAGATCATGTTCTTAGTCCTTAACGCAAGCGGACTTACATTAATTCCGGTGAGCATCATGACATACCGCGCCCAGCTCGGTGCCGCAAACCCAAGCGATGTCTTTTTACCCCTTTTGCTTTCGACATTTTTTAGCACAATCGCAGGCATTTTCGCACTCAGTTTTTTCCAAAAAATCAAGCTCAAGGATCCCGTTACCGTAGCATGGCTCGGCGGCATCAGCGCTTGCGTTATCGCCATCATGTTCTACTTTAGCCATCTCACTGCAGAAGCTCTTGGCACGACAAGCCTTTTCATCAGCGGTCTCGTTCTGTTCGGAGTTATCGTGGCATTCCTCGGACTCGCCTGCTATAAAAAAGTGCAAGCCTACGAAGCTTTTGTCGAAGGAGCCAAGGAAGGTTTTAACACCGCTGTGATGATTATTCCAAATCTTGTCGCCATTCTCGTTGGCGTTGCCGTGTTCCGTGCTAGCGGAGCCATGGACTTGGTCATGAACGGAATTTCAGCATTGCTCGGACTCATCGGTGTCGGAAACGACGTTGTCCCTGCACTCCCCACCGCCCTCATGAAGCCCCTCAGCGGAAGCGGTGCCCGCGGCATGATGATTGATGCAATGAAGAATTTGGGGCCGGATAGTTTTGCCGGTCGCCTCAGTTGCATGTTCCAAGGAGCAGCCGATACGACATTCTATATAATAGCAGTCTATTTCGGTTCCGTGGGTGTCAAAAAAACACGCCATGCGGTCACCTGCGCACTCATCGCTGATGCAGTTGGCGTAATTGCCGCTATCATAATAGCTTACATATTTTTCCCTCCCCTACATTAATTTCCCGTTCGCTCCTGCACCAAAAAAGGTCGAAAAAAATAAAACTTATATATTAATTTTTTTTTACCCCTTCCCAAAATTTTTATTTACATTTAGAACACTAATTTGGTGTTGATAGAGTGGTCATTTAAGGGGCGTAAATGGATTATATCATTTTCTGTAGCGCATACAAAGACTTCAGGGATGCGATATTAGACAATATTCCAGACTTAATGGTTATGATGAAGCGTGTCAGCAACGCGATTATACCAATCTGTAATATTCTTAATACCGGCTATATCAAACTCAAGCTAATTGCCCCAAGTTCACTCATTGCAAAAAACGGCTTGAACGATGAGAAAATCATCTACGAAGATCCAAACGGATATGAAAGCGTCCCCGTAATTCAAACTTACAGAACTGGCGAAAACGGCATGGTCACCATCGAAATCCGTGCCAAGAAAAGTCACAAATTCACAAACCCCGAACTTCAAGCGGTAAAGCTCATCTGCGATGACATGTTTATCATTCTCGGCAGATCACGCCTCATGAGCGCCATTCATTATGCAAGTCAAACAGACACAATGACGGGTGCCCCCAATACCGCACAACTCGTACACCACAGCATTGAATTAAAAGCCCAAAACAAGCTGCATAATTTCAGCGGGCTTTTCATCAATCTTAAAAATTACAAGTATATCAACCAGTCAAAATCTCCAGCCGTTGGAGACAAGGGGATTGTCGCCTTTACGCATACTATCATGGCTATGTGCCGCGACGACGAAATGATAGCAAGACTTGGCGGTGACAACTTTTTAGTTCTCGTTAGAAAAGAAAACAAAGAGATGTTCATCAAGAATTTGACATCAGTCCATGTCAACATTCCTATACCGCATGCGCCTGCAATTCCTTTAACAATACAATCCCGCATCGGCGTTTACGACATCCAGCCACAAGACACCATGAATGAAATCATGCATTGTAGCTCTGTGGCTTTGAACGAATCCAGAATTCATCCAGGAAACGATGTCGTTTACTTTACCAAGCGCATGCTCGACGAAGTCTACCGCGCCAAAGAAGTTTCTTCACTTTTTCGTGATGCTCTACAGCGTGGAGAATTTATCGTCTACTACCAGCCAAAAGTTTCGGTCAAGGAACAAAAACTTTGCGGTTGCGAAGCTCTCGTTCGCTGGAAACGCAATGGACAGATTATCCCACCAAGCGATTTCTTGCCTGTTCTAGAAAAAGAAGCTTCTATCTGCCAGCTGGACTTTTTTGTTTTCCGCAAGGTCTGCGAAGACATTCGTTCTTGGCTAAATGCAGGCATTGAACCGGTCCGCGTATCTTCTAATTTTTCGAGACTACATTTCAGGAACCCGCATCTTACTGAAGAAGTCTTGAATATCATGAATGAATTCAATATTGATAGCAAGTATATCGAAATTGAATTGACCGAAGCTTCGGATTTCGAAGACAAAGTCGCCATGCAGAAGTTCGTGAACGACCTTCGTGAAAAAGGCATTTCTGTTTCAATTGATGACTTTGGTACGGGATATTCCACATTTAATGTCATCAAGGATTTGAACGTCAACGTCATCAAGCTCGACAAATCACTCTTGGACCATATCGGCGACGAAACGCATCATGACGAAGTTGTCATCAAGAACATGGTCAACATGATTAACGAGCTCCATCTTGAAGTTGTTGCCGAAGGCGTTGAAAATACCAAGCAGTTGGACTTTTTACAGAACGCCAATTGTTCTATCATTCAAGGATTCATTTTCGATAAGCCACTCACCAAGGAAGATTTCGAAAAGAGACTTTCGAATCAGGTGACGTATACGAACATTTCCTAAAAGAACATCCAGACGGCCATCCACAATACGATGAGACCGAACTCGATTTCTTTTGAAATTCGAGCCATAAACATGCAGCCGAAAGCAATTCCGGCAATAGCAGCCAAGCGAAGCCAGGGCGCTTCTTCGCCCATTTGGTAAAGCGATATACACCCAAGAAGTTCTACCCAAAGCCAAAATGTTTGGGCAAGTACCATAAAACGCCTGCGATTTTCGCGAAGTCCCGTGGTAAAAATGCAAAGCGTAAGTGCCAACATGCGAAACGGATAGACTTCTAAAACGGGAAATGCAATGTTTCCGGCAAAAGCCGTGTAAAGGCAGTTCGACAAAACAATCAAGAACAATACAAGCGTAATGCGGAACATGCCCTTGATTTTCCAAATAAGAGCAGCGAAAATCAGGCACAGTAGACACGCAACAGCATTTGCAAACATGCTCATTTGCGGCCTCCTTTACGTTTTCTTGAAAGCCAAACATGAGCAAACGGTTGCAAACAGACTAACAGGCAACCGACATAAGCTCCAAACGGCCCCGCAAGATGCACCCAGTCCGAAGTGAAATAACCATACGTCACGGCGGCCAATACGCCACAAAGCACAGGCAAGCGTACCACCTTGAACTCCGGAGCGGAAAACGGAGAGTAATACTTTTTTTCTTCGGGATCAGGCATTTCGCCATCCGAGCTGTCACTCTCCTCGCCCATCACGATTTCATCATTTTCAAAGAATCGCGAAAGAAGAATTCGCACTCCAAAGAAAAAGAAAACAAAAAGCACTCCGCCAGCAAATATAAGACTCGCATTGGCAAAAGAAACGCTGGAGATTAAATGAGAATCTTTGTAATTTACAACAAAGTCACATTTAAGGAGCACCCCAAAGAAAATGCTCAAGACGACAATCAACCGTCCCCAAAGGTTTTCGCGCACCGCCTCAAAGAACAGCAGTTGCGGCACAACGCACGCAAAAACAAATGCAATAATGCTACCGCTATCTTTGATAAGGATAAGCCATAAAAACAGTAACGACATGAACCAACTACAAAGCAAGATAAACCGTTCAATCAAACGGTTATAATAGTTTTCAAACGAGAGGAGTGCAATCGTACTTGCAAGTCCCATGTAAAAAACGCATGCAACCACGTATAACGGAAAGAATGCGCCCTGCCACATCGGGTTTTCGAATCGAGCAAAGTCAAGGGCAAATTCCGACACCACCCAAAACACGGTCGGAAGGATAAAACACGCGAGCGGTCGTCTAATTTTAGCAAGACTTTTGCAAAGCGCAACATCTTCAGCGCTATCCGCAGCAATCAGGTGCGTTACAAAAAACAAAAGTGAAATGAACCCGACAATGCCAATGTTATAAACATCATTATCCATTTTTATGGAATTTGAATAAAACAACGACAAAGCTATGGCCACAGCAAAGCTGCACAGAGAACTGAGTTCAAGCAAGAGCGATGTACGACGGTGAATTTTCAGCTTCATTACAAGCAGAAACGCCGAAAGAAGAACGCCCGCCTGTGACATTCCAATCCAAAAAATGAATAGCGTTTTAGGGAATTTCCAATTTTCGCTATTGAGAAAAAGCAAATCAAAGGAACCATTCCAAAACGAGCCACCTACCGAAAGCAGGAGCAACAAGCACAAGGCTACAAAAACTATGGTAACAACTTTGCTGTTCAAGTTCAGGCGCCTCCGGCGCAGTCATTAGAACTTAGTCAATAGCTACTAGAAATAGTCCTAAAGAAACAACGAAATCCATAAATACTATTATAGATTCTCTCCCCTAACAATCAATGAAGTCTTCTCTAGTAACTAGTAGCTAAAAACTATGAACTACATATACAATATATTTTTTATTTTTGCGCTCGAAGATTCAAATGAAAAAAAATAGCACAAAATGACAACCCTAGAAATCATCATCATCGCCATTGTTGAAGCGATGGACTGCTTTGCGGTCGCCATTTCGACCGGTCTTTGCAAATCGGGCATTCGTTACAGCAGCGCATTTTTGCAAGCCGTAAGCTTCGGCGTTTTCCAGGGCGGCATGACGCTCCTCGGTTTTTTCCTGGGAAGTTTCGCGGAACGCTGGTTCAACGCTGTCGGAACGCCTATTGCCTGCGCAATTCTTTGCATCTTGGGTGGGCGCATGATTTTTGGAGCCATCAAGGGTGGCGATGAGGCGGTCTCGTGCAAGCGCTTGAGCCTCACGAACATTTTGCTTTTGTCCATCGCCACAAGCATCGATGCCTTCGCCGTTGGAATTTCATTTGCGTTCATGAACGTGAATATGAATTTCGCCGTGAGCGCCATTGCATTTGCAAGTTTTGCAATGGGAATCATCGGTTTTGAAATCGGACGCCATACCGCCAAGCGCTTTAAAACGAAGATTCCCGAATTTATCGCCGGGATTATTCTCATCGCCATCGGCGTGAAGATGTTCATATAGTAGGAAGTCGGAAGTAGACGGTAGGAAGTAGACAGAACTTAGTTGGCAGAACTTAGAGGGAAGAGCTATGTTCTAAGTTCTAAGCTCTAAGTTCTTTCTATATTGCTCTCCATGAGTGAGCAGAAAGATATTGACCGTACCCGCTATTTTGAGCTAAAGAAACAACTGGAAGAAGCCAGCCGTCTTTATTACACGGAAAACGCGTCTCCCATGAGCGACCAGGATTTTGATTTTGGGCTCAAGGAGATGGAAGCGCTAGAGGCGAAGTATCCGGAATTGCGCGGCAAGGAATCTCTCACACAGAGAGTCGGTAGCGACCTCACGAATGATTTTGCGAAAGTCGCGCACGCGGTGCCGATGCTCAGCATCGCAAACGTCTATAGCGAAGAAGAAATGCGCGAGTTCGTGCAGGCTGCGGAAGAAGGGATAAATTCTTTAGACGAGAGACGACAACCATACAAGGCGAGCGACGCGACCAACGAAGTTGGGCATAACCGAGCCGAATGGTTGGGACTAGAGCGAAGCGATAGTCCAAAGACGACAGAGGCGCAAGGCGAGAGTCGCACCGACAAGCTCGCTGGTCAGTATGACCGAGCCGTAGCACCGGACGCCGAAGGCGTCAAAGACGAAAGTGGTTCGGCAAGCTCAAAGGGAGCCAGCGGCGACCGAGCTCACACCCCACACCTCAAAGCTCACAAGTGGATTTGCGAGCGGAAGATTGATGGAGTTTCACTTTCACTGGTCTACGAGAATGGCCGTTTGAAGCAGGCCGCAACGCGCGGCGATGGTGCGCAAGGTGACGACGTCACGAACAACGCACTCACAATCAAGGACATTCCAGAATTTTTTGACGCCAAGAAACTGAAGATTGATCCGTCCGAAATCCCGCAAGGAACGTTCGAAGTCCGCGGCGAAGTCTACATGGAACGCGAAGCGTTCGAACGCTTGAACGAGCAGTTCATCATGGAAAACAAAAAGACGTTCCAGAATTGCCGCAACACGGTTTCGGGCTCGCTCAAGCTCAAGAGCGTGGCCGAATGCAAGACGCGCCCGATGCGTTTCTTTGCCTACCACATTCCGCAGAGCAATAACGCGACGCACGAAGAAAACTTGAAGCAGCTCAAGCGCCTCGGATTCCACACGAACGATTACTGGACCGCCAATACGGTCGATGAAATCATGGCGATTTCCGAGAAGATTGGAGCCAGCCGCGACAGCCTCCCGTTCGACATCGATGGCATGGTCGTGAAGCTCAACGACCTTGCCATGCAGCGCGAACTCGGCAGCACAAGCAAGAGCCCGCGCTGGGCCATCGCGTACAAGTTCAAGGCCGAGCGCGCCTACACGCCCCTTTTATCTGTAGAATTTCAGGTGGGTCGCACGGGTGCCGTGACGCCTGTCGCAAACCTCGCACCGGTGCGACTCGCAGGCACGACCGTCAAGCGCGCCACCCTCCACAACTTCGACGAAGTGGCAAGACTCGACTTGCACTACGGCGACACCGTCGGCGTAGAGAAGGGTGGCGAAATCATCCCGAAGATTACCGATGTTAAGCGAGAGCTCCGCCCCGACGGGGCCCAACCCGTCACTGCTCCGGACAAATGCCCAGAATGTGGAGAACCGCTCACCCACATCGATGGCGAAGTTATCCTCCGTTGTGAAAACTTACATTGTAAAGCGCAAGTTCAATGCCTTTTCGAACATTTCGTAAGCCGTGAAGCAATGAACATTGAAAACCTAGGCCCCGCCCTCATTGCAAGTCTCCTTGCAACAGGCAAAATCAAGCGCATTCCAGACCTGTACCGCCTTACGCTTGAAGACTTGGAATCGCAAGAACGCATGGCAAAGAAGAGCGCGAAAAACGTCTACGACGCCATCGCCGCATCCAAGCAAAAGAGCCTTGAAAACTTGCTGCACGGGCTCGGCATCCGCTTTGTCGGCCGAACCAGCGCCAGAAACATCGCGAAGCACTTCCGCACGCTCGAAAAAATCCGCACAGCGACCGTCGAAGAACTGCAAAACGTGACCGACGTCGGCGAACGCATCGGCAAGTCCGTCTACGAATTTTTCCACACGCCGCTCTACACAAACGAAATCGATGAACTTGTCGCACTCGGCCTCCCGACAGAATTCAAGGGAATCGTAAAGACTCTATTCCAAGGACAAACCGCAGTCATCACAGGAACGCTCCCGAACATGGACCGCGACGAAGCCCGCAAACTCATTGAAGAAAATGGAGGCAAAGTCAGCGGTTCCGTGAGCAAAAAGACAAGCTGGGTGCTTGCCGGTGAAGCAGCAGGCTCCAAGCTCACCAAGGCAAACGAGCTCGGAATCCCCGTACACGACGAAGCATGGCTTGTCGCGCAAATTGCAAACGCCGACTCTGCATCCGATAATAATTCGGCTGATTCTACGGGCTCATCAACCACCTCACCAACCGGTGATGCTATCAACGAAAAAACGGATGCACAAGCACCCGCCGCAAAAGAAGACCAGCTTTCGCTAAATATTTAAGATACTGTTTCTAGCACAGGATTAATAGGATAAAAGAAAGGCGCCCCACAACGAGCGCCCAGAACTATTCCGGTTTAAAGATTTAGCATAGCGAAGCTACAATCTCCCACCCTCAAGGAAGGGCGGCAATCAAAACAGTTCGTTTCGGAATAAAACTCGGCTCAAAAGCCCTCGCTTCAATCCCTAGAGCCAAAAGTATTAAAGTTTTAAGATGTCGGCAAGATATTTAGCAGCCCAAATTAAAACATTCTTGATTTTTGTTACCCATATCACACAGTTTTTTCCATTCAAAAATACCAATCACTCTGCTTGATTGCCTAAATCGCCATATTTTAGTAAATTTACGCGCATGAAATCAGTACCTATAACGCTACTCACCGGTTACCTGGGAGCCGGCAAAACCACTCTCCTCAACTACGTTCTCAACAACCAGCAAGGTTATCACGTCGCCGTCATCGTGAACGACATTGGCGAAGTGAATATCGACCAGACTTTAATCGAAAAGGGTGGAAATATCACCAAGGAAGATTCGGGCAAGGTCGTTCCGCTTTCGAACGGTTGCATTTGCTGTTCGCTCAAGACCGACTTGATTGAACAAATAGCCGAACTTTTGGAAATGGGCAAGTTCGACTACATCCTCATCGAAGCTAGCGGCATTTGCGAACCCATTCCTATTGCACAGACAATCAGCTTTGCCGGAAGCCAGCTCAGAAGCAAGAATGGCACACCCCTCCCCTGCCATTTGGACAATATTGTCGCCGTTGTGGACGTGTTGCGCCTTGCCGACGAATTCGCTGGTGGTGAAAAGCTCCTCGACGAAGACCTCGAAGAAGAAGATATTGCAAACCTGCTTATCCAGCAGATTGAATTCTGCAACACGATTATTTTGAACAAAGTCGATGCTTTGAGCAAGCACGATTTGGAACATGTAAAGGCCGTGGTCAAGGCATTGCAGCCGACCGCCAAGATGATCGAAACAAACTACGGCAAGGTCGAAATGAAGGACATTCTCGACACGAAGCAGTTTGACTTCAACAAGGTCGCCGAATCAAGCACTTGGGCCATCAAGCTCAACGAAGAAGGTCATGACAATCATGACGACGATGATGACGGTGACGAACACGAACATCACCACCATGACCATGACGACGATGACCACGATGAACATGAACATCACCATCACCACGATGATGATGACCATGATCATGAAGACCACAGCCATTGCGACCATGAACATGGAGTTTGCCACTGCGGTCACCACCACGACAAGGATCATCCGCATGGTGATGAATACGGCATCAGCACATTCGTATTCGAAGACCACCGTCCGCTGAACCGCGAAAAGTTCGAAGCATTCCTCGATGATTATCCGACGAGCATCATCCGCACGAAGGGACTCATTTGGTTTAGCGACGAACGCAGCGATAGCTACTTGTTCGAACAAGCCGGCAAGCAGGCATCCGCCCAGAATTTTGGCCGTTGGTTCGCCGCCGAAAGCGAAGCAGAACAAAAGCGCATCCTCGCCGAAACCCCGCAACTCCAGAAGGTCTGGGATGAAAAGTACGGCGACCGCATTATTCGCTTGGTATTCATCGGCCAACACATGGACAAGAAAAAGATTATCCAGGTGATGAACGACTGCTTGGATGATTAACTATTGGTCAATAGACATTGGTCATTAGTTATTAGTATATAAGACGAGAATCCCTGCGATTTTTCAGTCGCAGGGATTTCTTTTATATTCCATCTTCGAGAGTTTGCATTTCTATTCCATCGATTTCTGCAGGGAGCGGATTTTTTGGATCCTGTTTTGCGCCAAGCGATTCTAATTTACGACAAGTTAGCACAATACTTTGTCCACGGTCGCCAAGTTTTGCCATCCCCTTGCTGTAAGCATCTTGAGCCTTTCCAAGCGCGGTCCCGATTTCTTCCATATTTTTCACGAACATGCCTACGCGCTTGAGCATTTCGTTGGCGAGTTCAAAAACACGTTGCTGATTTTCGGCCTGTTGCACCTGACGCCATGTCATTTTCACCATGCGGAGCATCGCATAAAGAGACTGTTCATCCGCAATGTAGACATTCTTTTCAAAAGCATCGCGCCAAAGCGAATGATCTTCGGCCAAGGCAGCCCAAAGAGCGGCAGCGCGAGGCACGAACATTACCACAAAATCCATTGATTTCTTGGGAGCCTTGACATAGCGCGAATAATCCTTTTCGGAAAGTTCCTTTACATGTTTACGGAGACTTTCAATATGCCGTTTCAAAAGAACCTTGCGTTCATCGGGATTTTCGGCCTGCATATAATCCATAAATGCAGACATCGAAACTTTAGAATCGACAATAACTTCTTTGTACGGATCCAAATGCACGATAACATCAGGACGCAATAGAGAATTCGAGCCATCAGCATGAACCAAAGCACCGTTTGCATCGCGAAGCGTTGTCTGCACGTCAAAATGCTTACCTTCTTCCAAGCCAAGAGATTCTAAAACTTCTTCGAGAACGCGCTCCCCCCAATCCCCTTGAATTTTACTGTCATGCTTAAAAGCACGCACAAGTTCATTTGCAGCATTCTTTGTTTTATCGTTGGCATCGATGGACTGTTTCAGAACTTCCTTGAGCGATGAATTGGCCTCTGTCTGAGCACGAGTCGTATCGTTCATCGTCTTTTCCATCTTGGCAATTGTTTCTTTAAGCGGGTTCACCAATTGCTCCATCGTTGCATGGCCCGATTCTGAAATTTGTTTTTCACGCTGTTTAAGCATTTCTTCCGTCGCGTTTTTTGCCTCAGCAATCAAGCGTTTCGAGATATCATCAAAACGAGCTTTCTGCTCGTTCAACGAAGATTGGTGCACACGCTCCAAATCCCTTTTTGCGATTTCTACAGCGCGAGCGGCATCCAACTTCGCCACCTCAAGTTGTTTTTGCGCATTTTCCTTCAATTCTGCATTTTTCGCACATTCAGACGCGAGTTGGCTGCGCAACACGGCAATTTCCGTACTTCCTTTACGGGCTAACACAACTCCAATCAACAAACCAATTGCAATTCCTAGAACAGCACAAACAATCGCTACGGCAATGTTCATAAAGCATACTCCTTTTTCCGTTCACTCAATATATCGTAAATAAAATGATAATTGAACAACAAAATGTTCTTTTTTTTTGAAAAAGTTTAAACAAACCCCTTGCCACAAGAAATTTTCTTTGATATTTTTGTGACATGATGAATTTTGTGACTACAGCAACAATGAACCGTCGTTGGTGGCGCGGACTCTAACATAGAGCCCGGCATTTGTCGCAAATCACCCAAGATTTTAAGCAAAGGCATCCGGACTCACGGAGGCCTTTCTCATTTCAAGACATTGTGAAAATCCTCCGGGAAACAAAGCCTTTGCGCAACCGAAACGCAAAAGAGTTTTAAAATAAGAGGATAAACAATGACTAACAAGACCAACCATATCACCCAACGCCCCGGATACGAACCGCGCGTAGACAGCATCTACGTGGCACTCCCTGGCGAACGTTACACCCCGTTTTCGCTCGGCAAGAAGCTCAGCGCAAAGGCGATCTTCGAATCGGCTAGCTTTGACCATGGTCGCAGCCGCTATTCTACGTTGATGGTGGACGAAGGCTTCCGTCTGCGCCAGAACGAAAAGGACGTGAGCATCATCGTCGATGGCAAGGAAAGCACGTTCCTCAAGGAAGGCGAAGGTGATATTCTGGATGCACTCCTGCTGATTTCTGCAGAAAACACGGTGCCGCCTAACCAGATCCCGATTCCGTCTTCGGGCGTGGGCTATCTGGGTTACGAATTCTGCGCCCGCTGCGATACGATTCGCCTTGCCCCGCAAGTAGATGAATTGAACATCCCTGAAGCAGAATTCTTGGTGGGCCACCTTTACATTGTGTTTGACCATTTCACCGAAAAGCTTCACTTGTTCGCATTGAACTACGAAGAACACCAGATTGACTTGAAGGCAGCCATTGAACGCGTCAAGGCTCGTCTCGCAGACTTGGACTTCAGCTACCTCGCTCCCGAAAAGCAGTACAGCAAGGGCATCACCATGACCGACCTTGCTAAGTCCAAAGAAGAATACACACAGAAGGTCGCTGAACTCCAAAAGCACATCATCGCAGGCAACATCGTGCAAGCCGTGCCTTCCCGCCGCATCCAGTTTGCAAGCGATATCGAAGCCTTGGACATTTACCGTCGCCTCCGCACGGTGAACCCGTCGCCGTACATGTTCTTCTTGGATTATGGTACGCACCAGTTCATTGGCGCATCGCCAGAAAGCTTGATCCGCGTGCGTGAAGGCATCGCCACCATCCACCCGATTGCTGGTACCCGCCGCCGTGGCAAGGATGACGCCGAAGACGAAGCATTGATGAAGAACCTGAAGGGCGACCCGAAGGAACGCGCCGAACATTTGATGCTCGTAGACTTGGCCCGTAACGACCTCGGCCGCGTTTGCGAAGCCGGCACCGTCGAAACCACCAAGTACATGGAATGCGAAAAGTTCAGCCACGTGATCCACTTGGTCTCTGACGTGCAGGGCAAGGTGGCACACGGCAAGAAGGCTATCGAAGTGTTGCGCTCCAGCTTCCCGGCCGGTACCGTAAGCGGTGCTCCGAAGATCAGCGCCATCGAAATTCTCTCTGGCTTGGAAAAGGTCAAGCGTCGCTTCTACGCTGGCGCTGTAGGTTACATTGAATCCGACGGTGACCTCGATTTCTGCATCGCCATCCGTTGCTGCCTCAAGCAAGGCAAGACGATTAGCCTGCAGGCCGGTGGCGGTATTGTGGCCGCCTCTAACGCCGAACGCGAATTCGAAGAGACAAACGAAAAGTTGGGCGCAGTGAGAGCTGTGCTGGAGGGGGAGAATTAGACCTTAGAACTTAGAGCTTAGAACTTAGAATATGTCATTCTGAATGCGGAGCATGAAGAATCCAGTGAAGTTCTGAAATGATTAACCTCAAAGGCTCGAAGAGCCGACCTCAAAGCGAGCTTGCGAGCGACCTCATTCCTCATAACCCATTTACCAACTACCGAGTTTAATTATGATCGTCATTATCGACAACTACGATTCCTTTACTTACAATGTCTACCAGGCCATTGCAAAAATCACCACCGAAGAAATCCGCGTGCTCCGTAGCCGCGAATGCACCATCGCCGACATCGAAAAGCTCAACCCGAGCCGCCTCATCGTGAGCCCAGGCCCGGGCCGTCCTGAAGACGCCGGCATCTCCGTGGAAGCCATCAAGCACTTCGCCGGCAAGCTCCCGATTCTCGGCGTTTGCCTCGGCCACCAGGCCATTGGTTACGCCTTCGGCGCCAAGATTGTGCAGGCCAAGTTCATCAAGCACGGCATCGCCGAAGAAATCGACCTCGACGGCAAGGGACTTTTCCGCACCATCGGCAAGAAGAACATCTTCACGCGTTACCATAGCCTCGTCATCGACGAATCGACGCTTTCTTCTGATTTCGAAGTGACCGCCCGCGCTACCGACGGCGACATCATGGGCATTCGCCACAAGACTTTGCCGATTGAAGGCGTGCAATTCCACCCGGAATCTATCGCCAGCGGCCGCGCCGATGAATTTTTCAAGGCATTCCTCAACTACCGTCGCGAACCGCTCGACGTGCGTGGCATTTTGAACACGCTTACCGCAGGCCAGGACCTGAGCCGCGAAACCGCTGAAATGTTCATGGAAGATTTGACCGACGGTATCATGGATGAACGCCAGATGGCCGCTATCCTCACTGCACTTTCCAGCAAGGGCCCTGTGACCGAAGAAATTGCCGGTTGTGCCAAGGTTTTGAGCAGCAAGAAGCGCAAGTTCCCGTATAGCGGTGACGAACTCACCGATATCGTGGGTACCGGTGGCGACGGCAAGGGTAGCTTCAACGTGAGCTCCCTCTCCGGCCTGATTGCCGCTAGCTGTGGCGCCAAGATTGCAAAGCACGGCAACCGCGCGGTCTCTAGCAAGTCCGGTGCTGCCGACTTCTACACCGCTGCAGGCTTCAAGCTGGACATGACTCCGGACAAGGCCGCAAGCGTTATCGACAAGACGAACTTCGTATTCCTCATGGCTCCAGTCTACCACAGCGCCATGCGCTTTGCCGGCCCGGTTCGCGGTGCCCTCGGCGTGAAGACGATTATGAACTTGCTCGGCCCCCTCACGAACCCGGCCGAAGCCAAGTACCTCATGCTCGGTGTTTATAGCAAGGCGATTCTCGAACCGTTCACCAAGGCTGCAAAGTCCCTCGGCGCCAAGCGCGTGATGGTCGCCATCTCCGATGACGGCTACGATGAAATTTCTCCGTGCGTCCCGACGACCATTGCAGAAATTTTAGAAGACGGTCAGTATCGCGAATACCGCATCGACCCGAAGGAATTCGGCGTCCCGGCCGTGGACCCCGAAGACCTCGCTGGCGGTACGGGTGTCGACAACTTCAACCTCGCTCTCGACGTGCTGAACGGCAAGGGCCGCCCAGGCATCAAGTACGCTTGCGCACTGAACGCCGGCGCAGCTCTTTACATCAGCAAGAAGGCCGCAAGCCTCAAGGAAGGCTTCGACAAGGCTATCAAGGCGATGGAAGACGGCTCCGTCCTCAAGAAGATCGAAGAAGTCAAGGTCGCAACGAATTCGTAAAAGAATTCCTAGCTATACAAAAACTCCCGAGCATTAGCCCGGGAGTTTTTTATAAACCAGCAAAAAGGATTAAAGAGCGTAACCACCCATTTCGGCACAAGACTTGCCACGGGTATTCAAGATCGTGATAGCATCACCGCTAGCCACCGGACGGACGAGACGCCACGGCCAGAAACCAAAGCGTTGACCTTCATGGTAGTTACCCACGGCGTTACCGCCCTTAGCATTGACCTTTTCTTTAATAATCGGTCTCAAATAATCAGCACCACCATAAGTTCCCTTTGCAGCCTTGACAACGCCAAGCACCTTGAACGGAACACCCTGCGGAAAATCTTCAAACGCACAGAATTCGGTCGGCGGAACAAATTCTTCGCCATCAGCCAACGGAACTTCGGTTAATCTCTGTGACAAAACATCAAAAACAAAAATTACTATCATTCAAAGAGAAGGACACATTCATCACGCGATTATCGTTAAAAAGGGGAACTTCACATGAATCAGAATTTTATCAAGACGACTCTCGCGGCCGCAATTTTACTAATCGGAGCATTCAACTTCTTGAGTTGTTCTTCTGAGCAAAAAATCGAAAACAACACGCTCATCAACGTTTCCTACGATCCAACACGAGAGTTTTATTCCAACTACAACCACGTTTTCATGAAACATTGGAAAGAAAAAACGGGCAAAGATGTTAAAATTATGCAATTCCATGGGGGTTCCGGCAAACAAGCACTAGAAGTTGTCAATGGACTTGAAACCGATGTGGTAACACTAGCCCTAGAATACGACGTAAACACCGTTCGAGACGCGGGTCTCATCGACAAAGGATGGATCAAGGAATTTCCACACAACAGCGCCCCCTATACATCGACCATTGTATTCCTTGTTCGCAAGGGCAACCCTAAAAAAATCAAGGATTGGGATGACCTCGTAAAAGATAGCATCGGCATCATCACCCCTAACCCTAAAACTTCGGGCGGTGCACGTTGGAACTATCTCGCAGGATGGGCTTATGCCGAAAAGCTTTACAATGGCGATGAATCCAAAATCAAGGAATTTATCAAAAAGCTTTACCATAACGTGCAAGACTTGTCCGCAGGCGCACGCGGTTCTACAAATAAATTTATTGAAGAACATCTGGGCGACGTTTTACTTTCTTGGGAAAACGAAGCGTTCCTTTCGATTAAGGATTATCCCAACGAATACGAAATCGTTACACCTAGCATAAGTATTTTGGCAGAACCTTCCGTTGCCATTGTAGATAAAATAGCAAAAAGACGCAATACCACCAACCTCGCCACGGAATACTTGAATTATCTTTACTCCGACGAAGGTCAAATTGTTGCAGCAAAGAACCATTACAGACCGACAAACAAAGCTATTCTCGACCAGTTCAAAGAATTCAACCAAAACATAAACTTGATTACCATCGAACATTTTGGCGGATGGGATAAAGCTCAAAAAACGCACTTTGTGGATGGTGGAATTTTCGATCAGATTTACGAAAAGAAATAATTTTTCTAAAGTTGGGCGAAGAGGATTTATGAGCGAAGATATTTTGCAAAAGATTGTGCGCAAGCGCCGCGAAGACATAGAAAGACTTGGACTAAACTTTGGCATCGAAATTCCTGCCACACGCCGTCGTGGTCATGTGGAATTTTTGGGAAACCCGGGTGCAATCCTTGAGGTCAAGAGGGCTTCGCCATCGAAGGGCGACATCGCACCAGACTTGAATCCGGTCGGGCTCGCAACAACGTATGCAGAAGCACATGCTCAAGCCATTTCGGTGCTGACCGAAATGAATTACTTTAAAGGTTCGCTCCGCGATTTAATTGCAGTAGCCGACGCCATGGAAGAACGCACCAAGCAAGGCTTGCACGCCTGCGCCGTGCTTCGCAAAGATTTTCTTTTATTCGAAGACGAAATTGATATCGCTTACCGCTGCGGTGCCGATGCCGTACTTTTAATAGCACGCATCTTGGACGACGAACAGCTCGTGAAAATGGCAAAGCGCGCCCAGAGTTTTGACATGCAGGCTTTCGTGGAAGTTCGCGAAACGGATGACTTGCGTAAGCTCAAGCTCGTCACAGAAGCGCTCGGCGATGCAGCCGCAAAAACGATTGTCGCCGGAGTCAATTCGCGCGACCTTGCCACGTTCCACACGGACCCGCTCGTTCCGGCTTCTATCCGCAACAAGCTCCCGGCCAAAGCCGTTTTTGAATCGGGCATTCACAGTGGCGCCGATGCCGCTTATGCCCGCAGCCTCGGATTTACAGGCATTCTCGTCGGTGAAGCCGTCGCCAAGAATCCACCTCTCGCCAAAGAAGTCGTAAGTTCGTTCGAAGGCGGACGTGAAAACGCCCAAGGCAAGTTCTGGAAGGAATACGCCGAACGCCGCGATGCCAAACGCTTCGAATCTGCGGGAGCCGCAGGAAATGCAGGAGCAGGTCTCGCAAAATCGGTGCCCATGGTCAAAATTTGCGGAATCACTCGCGAAGAAGACGGACTCCTCGCCGCTGAACTCGGCGCCGACCTGCTCGGATTCGTATTCAGCAAGACCAAGCGCCTCACGACCGAAGAATTCGTGCGCAAATTCCATAGATTGCTTCGCTCCGCTCGCAATGACGTAGCGAGTAATCCTGAGCAAGCGCAGCGCGTCGAAGGATCTCCGCTCCTTGTGGGTGTCATTACTGACCCCAATTCCGTCGAAGGCCAAACCGCCATCAAGCTCGCATGCGAAGGCGTGCTTGACGCCGTACAGTTCCACGGAATCTCTGCAGAACATAGCGACGAATACGCCCATTACTGCGCGGCCCGCGTCGGAGACGCCGCAGACTTCGACAAAGTCGAAGTCCTCCGCAAGAACGGAGAGCCGCGCATTTTGTTGGATGCGAAAGTCAAAGGAATTCCCGGCGGCACAGGCAAGCAAATCCCCGAAAGCTTGCTCCGCGAAAAAGCAGGTGACATTCCACTTTGGCTCGCCGGCGGCATCAATCCCGAAAATGTCTCTGAACTCGTTGGCAAGTTCACCCCCGAACTCATTGACGTTTCAAGCGGCATCGAAGACGCCCCCGGCATCAAGAACGCCGAAAAGATGCGTTCATTGTTCGCGAAACTGCGCTAACGCAAACGCCCCGAATTGCAAAAGGCTCCGCATTTTGCGGGGCCTTAACTTTTTCCACTACTTCTTAAATCTTCGTCCGACAATAATCGTAAGGAATGCCGCGGCGGCGACACCTCCTATTTTTTTGAGATCACTCCAATATTCTCGCCTTTTTTGTTTGCACGAATCGCAAAGTTTTTCCTCATCCTCATTTTTTTCACAGCCACATTTTTGGCAAATCTTCCATAATTTCTTAGCCATAACAAAACTCCTTTTCTCTTAATATAAATCCCAAAAGTCAAACTTACTTTGCAACATAGGAAATTCCTGCACCAAGGCAGAATGATAATCCCCATCAAAATTGTTAAAATCTTATTACAAAAATAATTTGATAATCTATTGACTATCAACGACTTACAGTGTATATTGATATACGTAAAGGTGAAATCGGTAATCCACTCAGACCGCTTGCGGGAGGGGTTCCCGTAAAACGGATCGGATTTGCTGGTTTCATCAAGTGTTTAGCCAAATGGCTTCCGGAACATACCGGAAGCCTCTTTTTTTGCTTTAAGACCCCAAAAAAGGCTCTCGATTTTTATCGAAAGCCCATTTGAGGAGATCAAGGAAAATCGATTACATATCTTGCATTCTATGGCATTGAGCCATAACTTCTTCGTAAAGCTCGTCTCTATTTTGTCCCGTCAAAGTCTTGTCGTCTTTGTCCATGTGGTAATTTTTGGCATAGCTCTTGAATTCCACCGTAGTTTCATCGACCCAAGTGTATTCATCTACATATTCCCACGAAGAATACTTGTACTTCCAGACATTATCTGTCTTGGCAAAGTTGCATCCTGCAGCAGGCAGTCCGTTGCCACCACCCGGAGTGGCAGCGTTGCTAGCAGACGTGCCAGAATCATCACCACAGGCAGTAAAGAGAGCCATTCCCAAAACGAGCGGAAGGCCAAGCAAAAGTTTTTTCATATTAAGCTCCTTAGATTGTTAAATTGATTGTATCACCAAGTTACAAAAATTCTACTGAAAAAAACAACTTCATTTCGAATCAGCCAAAAGAAAAGTTTACATAAATTCGTAAAACGAGAATTAACTTATTTTCGTGACATGAACAAACAAACTTTTTTAAACAACATTTTATCGGTTTGCCTCTCAGGCGCTCTTTTCTGCGCATGCAGCGACAGTACTTCTTCTGAATCAAACAACGAAGGAGAAGAATTCAAAAACACCATCAACGCCCTAGATTGGGGAACGGACACCACGTTTGTTATCGGGCACAAGACACCCGACGTCGATGCAGTCACTTCTGCCATGAGTTATGCAGCGCTCATGCAAACCTTGGGCCATAATGCCGTTGCAAAAATCGCAGGCCCAATCAATCGTGAAACAGCCTACATCGTCGAAAAATTCGGATTCAAAGTTCCTGAAGAAATGACATCCGTCAAAGCCGGTACCCGCCTCATTCTTACGGACCACGCCGAATCCGCATTGTCGGTCGAAGGCGTTAAAGAAGCGAAGATTCTCCAGATTATCGACCATCACGTTCCTGGAGATCTTGATGAAAAGGTTACCTCCGACACCTACGTGAACCGTCAAATTATAGGTTCCGCCTGCACCATCATTTGGGATCTCTACAAGAAGACCGACGTCAAAATCGATAACGACATGGCCAAGATTCTTTTGGCAGGCCTCCTTTCGGACACGCGCAACCTGACCAAAGTCGCCACCTCGGCTCTAGACTCGTCTGCATGGAAAAGCCTCGTCGAACAGCTGAAGCTCTCCCCCGATAGCGTTGCCAAGCTCTCCCGCGAAATGAGCGATGCATCGCACGATTACTACGGCATGACCGACAAGGAAATTTTCCTCTCCGACTACAAGGATTACGAAATCGAAGGAGTCAACATCGGCATTGCAAGTAACGACTGGTACGTTGACTCGACCATGAACGATTTCATTAAACGTCTCGCCGCCGTGATGCCCGAAATCGCCAAAGAGAATAAACGCGACATTCTCTTTGCCAAGGTTGATGGTTACCACCCGAATCCGGATCCGGAAACCGCAGAAGAAACACCGTTCATCGAATCGGGATCTTATACCCTCGTTTACGCCACAAGCGGAAACGAAACGACTGCCAAGGAAATTGCCGAAAGTGCTTTCGGGGAACTTTTCAGCGAAGGTGTTTACTTCTCTGCCAAAAAGTTAAGCCGCAAGTCATTCATGGTTCCCAAGATTACGGAATACCTCGAAGGCAAGAAAAAATAAAGCCACCCCTTGCCAAAATAATTTGGCGTTCCTATATTTTTTCATATGAAGATGATTTCTGCAATTCGTTTCAACCGTTGGTGGTGGGGCTCTACGAAATAGAGTCCGGTTTTGCCGATTTCATCAAGTGTTTGCAAAAGGCTTTCGGACTCACCGAAGGC